>OQVZ01000001.1_pt1 | contig 88885 bp, 94 predicted proteins | sample 1691571 | NCBI WGS metagenome assembly OQVZ01 (sample SAMN03418261, study PRJEB22391) | human gut metagenome | biome: human-gut; feature: organic feature; material: feces | host: Homo sapiens | place: Tanzania | collected 2013-01
GCAAGAAAATTATGTGTTCATACTTCACAAAAATTTTCTAAGCTTTCAGAATGACAATACAAATGTAGTGTGGTGGGGGCGAAGTGACCCACAAAATAATAATTGTAACGAAATGTAAAAACGAATTTTTAAATGCCTCAAACTCAACTATAATGCTCTTTATGATATGATATGATATGATATGATGGGGTGGGTGTTTAGCAATATTTTTTCTAAAAATTTTTAATGATTATGTAGGTGAAAATTAAAAAAGAAAGGAAAAATGTTATGTTAGGAGTTTATACATCTGCACCAGTATATGGAAATTCAAAAGGTAATGTTTCTCAGCGTTGGGCTAAAGAACATACAAAAATAGCAGTAAAATATGCAGTTTTAGCTACCACTACCGGTATAGCACTAACAACAGGAGCTGTTTTGGCAAGTAAAAATCCTGCTTTACTTAAAAAACCTGCTGATATTCTTGGAAAAGCAATCGGTAAAGGTATTAAATCATTAGGTGTATTGTTAGCTAAAAAAACAAAAAAATTGGGATTGGCAAAGTTTGGTAAAGCAATTATGAAGAATCCTACAAAAGCTGGTCTTGTGGGTATGGGGTATATTGCTTGCATATTAACCGCACTACCTTTGCGTGCTGCTAGAATTAAAGAAAATAAAGCAAACGATATGAAGGAATTTTATGCGAATAATGGTATTGATGCATAAAAATAATTAAGAAATAACATCGTTTGAATTACTTGATATACAAGAAAGGTAGTTAGTATCGCTATGCTGACTACCTTTCAGTATTCCTAGCCTGTGTTTCTAACAATGACCTGAAAACATATTTTATGCTGTTTGTTGATTATGGTATCTTTTAGAAACTTGTTTTTTGTGAAAATTTTTGCTTTGAAACGGTTATGTTGCTTGAATTTTCACTATTATTTGAGGAGTTTGAAGGAATATTTATGATATTTCTTTTTATAGTTGATTTTTGTGCAAAAAATAAGGTGGGATTTTGCCCACCTTTTTAATTTTTTCTAGTTAAAATAAGTAATTCCATTTTTTGTGTAAGATTTTGGAGTACTTATTTTGTAGTTTTTGTCAAAACGAGAAATTTCAACAGGTGCTACATGTGCTGTCTCTGCTACTTGTGCCCCGTAACCATATCTGCTGCCATAGCCATATCCTACTCTTCTACTTCCGCAATTAGCAATTGCTCTTGTCATGGCTTTTTCGCGCGCGATAGCTCGATTTCTTGCTCCGGCTCTGCTTGCGTTTTGTGGTGTAAATAGGGCATTTGAGCCAAAATTGTGTATTGAATGTACCTGCCCACGACTTACACGCGCAATTGGTTGCCTTCCGCCAGCTCCATAAATGTATTCAGCGGCATTCACTGACATTGTTGAAAACAAGATTACTAAAACTGTTAAAATAATTTTTTTCATTTACACACATCCTTCTTTTTCCTTGTCCTTAGAATACCTGACAATATTTTATTTTGCTACCGTTGTAATAAAAGTTTTACCTAACTTAATAAATCAATTTAAGATAAGGATGCCCAAATTTAGATATATTGCAAAAATTACTTGTAAAAGATATGGAATCAAAAGCCACCCTGCAGTTTTTGAAACTTTGAAAAAATATATTATGGTTAATAGCAATAATAACAACAAAATTATGATGTCAAATAATGCCAAATTTATGGATTTAAAATTAAAAAATATATAACTCCATGCAAAATTAAAAATTAGCTGATATAAAAACAAACTAATTGCTATTGATTTATTTTTTGAATTTGGTTTGGTTAAAACAATGAAAAAAGCAATTGCCATCAGTGAATATAAAACTCCCCATGCAATAGGAAAATACGTTGCAGGTGGTGTATATGGCGGTTTTGCAAGTTCTTGATACCAAATATTCATATAAAAATTATCAATAAATTTTATGAATAAGAAAATTGTAGAGGTGGTTAATTTTGCAAAGTAAAACGTAATGTACCATTGTTATCGATGATTTCGTTCCACATGCTTTTTGGGCGAATCCAAATTTGACCGTCTTTGACAGACTGATAAACAATCATTTCTTCTAAATTTTCTGAGTGTTTACCAAGTGCAATGATTTTATATAAATTACCTTTATAATGTTTGTAAAATTTCCCAACAGCTATTTCTTGCATAATTTATCCTAATTTTAAAACTGCGCTATGGCGCAATGTAGTTGCGTTTTCATTTCTGTATGAATAGAAAACATCGTTGTTATGTACTGTGCAATATGGGCATACGTCAATTTTTGTTATGCCGATTTCTTCAAGTTGTCTTTTGTTGATATTTTTCAAATCAACAAAAATGTTTCCTTCTCGAATTTCAGAAAGTCCATCAAAATTATTGACAGTTTTGGATAATTTTTCAAAAACTTCTTCGCCAACGTTATAACAACAAAATCCAATTGCAGGACCGATTATGGCGATTAAGTTTTCCGGTTTCGAGCCATAATTTTTAATTAATTTTTGCGCAGTCTTTGCTGAAATTTTTCCTGCTGTTCCACGCCAACCAGCGTGAGCAACTGCTCCAATATTTTGGACTTCATCATACAATATTATTGGAGTACAATCAGCAAAGTTTAAGAAAATTCCAAGATTTTTGTCTGTTAAAATTAGAGCATCCGTATCAGGATAACAAAGCTTGTTTTCTATTGCTAATTCTATATTTGAGGTATGTGTTTGAGTTGGCGAAATTAGATTTTTTTCACCAATTTTTAAATACTTACAAATTATTTTTTTATTTTGCTTAATTTCAGTAAAATTATTTTGTGCGTCAATATTTTTGTCGCAAATGCAAATTTCTCTTGTAGTAAAAAAGGCTTGCGCCTTTTTTATATAATCTGATTTTAATACTTTTTTTCCATCAATTTCTTCAAAATAAAACATGTTATTTATTATAGCAATTTTTTCAAAATAAATGAAAATTTTAACATTGTAACGCAATGTAAAGATGAATTTTAAATGGGCTCAAACCCAACTATAATGCCTTTTATGATATGATATGATATGATGTGATGGGGGCACCTAGTGTCAAAATCATGAAAAAATAAGTTTTTATATCCTTGTAAGATAAATTTTAATGGTCTGGAAAATATTTATATAAGCGTGTTTTGGACGCTTTAGTTGCCATGCTGAAAATTTGTCTTTTTAAAAATATAGAATTTGTAGGGAAAGGACAAGGTTATGACAGAAACTTATTTATGGCAAGGTGTTCCAAATCAAGGTTACAATAAGTATGGCAAAGGTATTATTGGACCTGGAAGTAAGGAATCTCTAAACGGTGCGGTGAATTTTCACGCAGGTGCTCCTGTTGGAACAAAATATCCTGTAACTGATAAAAGTTTAATCACAAAAATTGAAGTTTTGAATAAGCCAACAAAAATTCCTAACCGTTGGGGTAAAAAAGGTACTGATTACAAAATGAATCGTGGCGAATTGAGAATGACTTACGGTCTGCAAGACATCGAATATATGGATGATCGTTGGAAACTTCCTGCACAGGCTAAAGGTAAGACAAAATTGTTAGACCAAGCAGGTAGTGTTGAACCAAGTTTGATGGAAGCAACTCATCGTGATGCGCAAACTGGTGAATATTTGATTGGCAAATTCAAACAAAGAGGTGCAAAATTTAATGCCGTAAAAGATGCCAATATTGGTGTAACTATCCCAACAAAAGGAATGACACATGTTTTGACCTCAGAAGCTGTCAAAAAAGGTGCTGAAGCTATTGAATTGAAACCTGGGATGGTAATTGCGCATGATGCTTTGGGTGTTTATACTCCGCCATTAGCAACAGTTTTGAAAAAGAATAAGCCTGTAACTGACCTTGGTGAAGTTATGGCGCATCAATTAAAACGATTCCAAAAAATTCAAGATACAGCAACTAAGTATGTGAAAGAAGGACATATTACTCAAGCTAATGCTGATAAATATATTGAAAATGCTTGGAAATCTGTAACAAAACTTGGTAACAAGGTTCAAAAACTTAATCGTATAGAGGCTAATGCTGCTGAATATGCATCAAAGGGTCTTATTTCAAAGGCTAATGCAGGTAAATATGTAGCAAAAGCAATGCAACCGATTTCTACATTGGCTCAGAAGATTAAGAAATTCAATCGTATTCAAGCTTTGGCTACAAAATATGCTAAAGATGGTGCAATTCCAAAAGAACATGCGCAAAAATATATCGCTAAAGCGTTTAATATTGTGAAATTCTGGGCTAAGAAAGCAAGAGTTTAGGTAAATGATAAGATGGTCGGTAATGCCGACATGGATTTTGAATTAAGGTGGGCTCACTAGCCCACCTTAATTCGTAATGACATTAAAAAACTCATGTGGAGAAAATGAAGTTTCCAAAATAAAATAGTAATTGTAACGAAATGTAAAAATAAGTTTTAAATAGGCTCAAACCCAACTATAATGCTTTTTATGATATGATATGATATGATGTGAGGGGGGTTAGCAATAAAGTTTCTCCAAAATTTTTTCTATAAATGTACGGAAAAATGAAAGGGGAAAATGTTATGAGTATTGGAAAAATTTTTGGTAGCATGATGGGCAGCCAGGTTGTTAAAAGTGCAGTAAATTTTACAAAGAAAAATCCTTTGATTGTTGCAGGCGGTCTTGGTGTTGTGGGGCTAATAGGGTACAAAGCTGTGACAACTTCGCGTAAGCAACAAACAGAGGCTATGAACCAGTTATATTTGAGCAATCCGTTTATCAATCCTTTTGGTTGGTTTCAACATGCTCTAAATCCGAAAATGAAACCAAATGCGTTGGACGGTCCGTTAGTAAATTATGTCGTTGAGCGAAATAATGAAAATTGTAACAAATATTCAACACCTGATGAGATAAAAGAATATTATAAAAATGGCGGTAAAGGTGTAATTTTTGATTCCGCAGCATAGACTGAAAGTTTGATTATTTAAGGGTTTTGGCAAATTTGCCAAAACCCTTTATTTATGCAATGTTCATAAATTATTCGCAAAGGGGGCTTGACGGTGAAATCCTTTAGTAGTCAAGCTTTTACTCTTCGGAATTTCTACTTGTAAAATTTTATTAAGAAAAATGGAAAAATTTTCCAAAAAACATGCCTTATTACCTTGACTACTAAAATTGATGTAATAAGATGGAGTAACATGCAAAAGTAAAGTTAGGCGAAGTGTGCCTAAATCACGAAAGCTTGATTATAAGCAGATTTCACCAACTTTAAACAATCCCTGAAATTGCAGTTATTTACCGATTATTCGGTAGAGGGTTTACAGCCTTTAAGTTAGAAATAAGTTTTTATAGTACGTACACCATTATTAAATGAGGTGAATTGATGTCTAAGACAAAATATGCAAAAAGAGTAACGCCAATGGGTATTCCTCATACTCGTTTGGACGATTTACCGGACCTTATTGAAGTGCAAAAAAAATCGTTTGAATGGTTTTTAAAAGAAGGTTTGAAAGAAGAATTGCTTTCATTCTCTCCAATTAAAGACTATACAGGCAGATTGGAATTACACTTCTTACCAAACTATACTTTCGACAATGCAAAGTATACAGTTGAAGAAGCAAGAATTCATGACGCAACTTATGCAAAACAATTGCGCGTTATGATTAGACTTGTAAACCGTGACAGCGGTGAAATTAAAGAACAAGAAGTTTACATCGGTGATATCCCTACAATGACTGACAAAGGTACATTCATCGTAAACGGTGCAGAACGTGTTATCGTATCACAGATTGTTCGTTCTCCTGGTGTTTACTTCAAGTGTGACCCATCTCCAACAGGAAAACGTTTATATAACGCAACTATGATTCCTAACAGAGGTGCATGGTTGAAAATTGAAACAGATTCTAACGATGTAATTCACGTTAAAATTGATAAGAACAGAAAAATCTTAGCTACAACTTTGTTGAAAGCTATGGGTATTACAGTTCCTGAAATGGAATCAAAATTCACTCACTTTGAATTTTTGAAAAAAACTTTGGAAAAAGACCCAACAGAAACTACAGACGAAGCTTTGGTTGAGTTGTACAAAAAATTAAGACCTGGTGACCCTGCGTCTCCTCAAGGCGGACGTCAAATCTTGGAATCAAGATTCTTTGATGAAAAGAAATATGACATCGGTCGTGTAGGTCGTTATAAATTAAATAAAAAATTGAACTTAAATATTCCGAATAACCAAAGAACATTAACTGTAGAAGATATTGTTTCTACTATTGAATATTTAATCAACTTAACTTATGATGAAGGTCAATTGGATGATATCGACCACTTGGGCAACAGAAGAATTCGTTCAGTTGGTGAACTTCTTCAAAACCAATTCAGAGTTGGTCTATCAAGAATTGAAAGAATCGTTAAAGAAAGAATGACTCTTCAAGATTCAGAAACTTTGACTCCGTTGAACTTGTTGAACACTAAACCTTTAGTTGCTTCATTGAAAGAGTTCTTTGGTTCATCTCAATTGTCACAGTTCATGGACCAAACTAACCCTCTTGCTGAATTGACTCACAAGAGACGTATTTCAGCATTAGGACCTGGTGGTTTGCAAAGAGAACGTGCAGGTTTCGCGGTTCGTGATATTCACCCTTCTCACTATGGACGTATTTGTCCGATTGAAACACCGGAAGGTCCAAACGCAGGTTTGATTGGTTCATTAGCTACTCACGCTAAAGTAAATGATTACGGTTTTGTAGAATCTCCGTTCTTCGTTGTTAAAGATGGCGTTGTAACTGACGAAGTTGTTTATATGACAGCCGATGCCGATGAAAACTTCCGTTGTGCTCCTGCCGACGTTAAGTTGACAAAAGACAGAAAATTTGTAGATAAGGTTGTTCCTGCGAGATATCGTTCAGAATTCATCATGTGTGACGCATCAAAAATCGACTATGTTGGTGTTTGCCCAATTCAGATTATCTCTGTTGCGACATCAATGATTCCGTTCATTGAACACGATGATGCTAACCGTGCATTGATGGGTTCTAACATGCAACGTCAAGCAGTACCTCTTTTGATTACTCAAAGACCAAGAGTTGGTACAGGTCTTGAATCTCGTGTAGCAAAAGACTCTGGTATGGTTATCGTTGCTGATGTTGACGGTACTGTTGAAAGAGTTGTTGGTGAAGAAATCGTTATTCGCGATACTCACGGCAAACCTCATATCTATACATTAATGAAATATGTAAGGTCTAACCAAGATACTTGTATTAACCAAAAACCTATCGTTCACGAAGGTGATAAGGTTAAAGCAGGTGATGTAATTGCCGATGGTGCATCAACATGTGGTGGTGAGCTTTCATTAGGTAAAAACATTTTGGTTGCTTATATGCCTTGGGAAGGTTATAACTTCGAGGATGCTATCTTATTATCAGAAAGATGCGTTCACGATGATATCTTCACTTCATTACACATTGAAAAATTAGAAATTGAAGCAAGACAAACTAAATTAGGACCGGAAGAAATTACTCGTGAAATTCCAAATGTTTCAGAAGATGCTCTAAGACACTTGGATGAACGTGGTATTGTTCGTATCGGTGCTAGAGTTTATGCTGATGATATTTTGGTAGGTAAAGTTACACCGAAAGGTGAATCTGAACACCCACCTGAAGAAAAATTGTTGAGAGCAATCTTTGCAGAAAAAGCAAGAGATGTAAAAGACAACTCTTTGAGAGTTCCTCACGGCGAAGGCGGTAGAGTTCTCGACGTAAAAGTATTTGACAGAGAAAAAGGTGATGAATTACCACCTGGTGCAAATACAGTTATCAGAGTTTATATTGCTCAAAAACGTAAAGTATCAGTAGGTGATAAACTTTCAGGACGTCACGGTAACAAAGGTATCGTTTCAAGAATCTTACCTAAAGAAGATATGCCATTCTTGCCTGATGGTACTCCAGTGGATATCGTATTGAACCCACTTGGTGTTCCTTCTCGTATGAACGTTGGTCAAACTTACGAACTATTGTTAGGTTTGGCTGCATACTTGACCGGTGACCACTATGAAGCTCCTGCGTTTGATGAAATGTATGGTGAAAACCAATCAGAAATCGCAACGAAAGCAGAACTTCTTAGAGGTATTAAAGAATCCGGATGTGACTGGGTAGGCGAAGACGGTAAGGTAATGCTTATTGACGGTAGAACTGGTGAACCGTTTGATAGACCTGTTGCTGTTGGTTTAACTTACTTCTTGAAATTGGTTCACCTTGTTGATGATAAAATTCACGCAAGAAGTACTGGTCCTTACTCACTAGTAACTCAACAACCATTGGGTGGTAAAGCTCAATTCGGTGGTCAAAGATTCGGTGAGATGGAAGTTTGGGCATTGGAAGCTTACGGTGCTGCTTATACTCTTCAAGAAATGTTGACAATTAAATCAGATGATGTCAACGGACGTAACAGAGCTTATGAAGCAATCGTTAAGGGTGACAATATCCCAAGACCTGGTATTCCTGAATCATTCAAGGTACTTGTAAGAGAATTACAAAGTATTGGTTTAGACATAACAGTAGCGAAAAAAGACGGTCAGGAAGTAGATTTGATGACTGATATGGACGACTTGAGAAAAGCTGCTCCAAAACGTACGTTGTCAGATGTTGATTCTGAGTTGTTGAATATCAACTTCTTTGAAACACCAACTACTTTCGGCGATTTATAAGAATAACAGATGGTAGGAGGGTAAAACTTTAATTACCCTCCAATCCCTCAAAACTTCTTAAAATAAACTTATCCAAAGGAAATACAAAAGGAGATAAAATGTCAACAAGCATTGATTATTTTGATTATATACGAATTAGTATAGCTTCTCCGGAAAGAATACTTCAGTGGTCACACGGCGAAGTTACAAAACCGGAAACTATCAACTATCGTACACTAAAACCGGAAAGAGACGGTTTGTTCTGCGAAAGAATTTTCGGACCAACAAAGGACTGGGAATGTTATTGCGGTAAATATAAAAGAGTAAGACACAAAGGTATTATCTGCGAACGTTGTGGTGTTGAAGTTACAGATTCAAAGGTTAGACGTCACAGAATGGGACACATTAAACTTGCTGCTCCTGTTTCTCACATTTGGTTCTTGAAAGGTATTCCTTCATATTTAGGCTTACTTTTAGACATGACATTGAAAGATTTGGAACAAGTTATCTATTTCAACAGCTATGTTGTAATTGATGGCGGTGACAGTGATTTCAAAAAACTTCAATTATTAACAGAAGAAGAATACGAAGATTATATGGCTGAAAACGAAGAATCAACATTAAAGGTTGGTATCGGTGCTGAGGCTATTAAAGAATTGTTATCTGAAGTTGATATTCACAAGTTGGCTGAAGAAATCAGAGGCGAACTTGCAGGTAATGTAACTTCTGTTCAAAAGAAATCTAAATTAATTAAGAGATTAAGATTGTTAGATTCTCTAATCTCTTCAAATACAAATCCAACTTGGATGATTATGGATGTACTTCCTGTTACACCTCCTGACTTGAGACCTATGGTTCAGTTAGATGGTGGACGTTTTGCAACATCAGATTTGAATGATTTGTACAGACGTGTAATCAACAGAAACAACCGTTTACAAAGATTGTTGGAAATGGGTGCTCCTGAAATCATCGTAAGAAACGAAAAGAGAATGTTGCAAGAGGCAGTTGATGCTTTGATTGATAATGGCAGACGCGGAAGAACTGTTGTTGGTCCAAACAACAGAGCGTTGAAATCATTGTCTAACATTATCGAAGGTAAACAAGGTCGTTTCAGACAAAACTTACTTGGTAAACGTGTTGACTACTCTGGTCGTTCAGTTATCGTAGTAGGTCCTTCACTTCAATTGAACCAATGTGGTTTGCCAAAAGAAATGGCGATTGAACTTTTCAAACCATTTGTTGTAAACAAATTGATTGAACGCGGATATGTTCAAAACATTAAATCTGCTAAGAAGAAAATTGAACGTTCTGAGCACATTGTTTGGGATATCTTGGAAGAGGTAATTGACGGACACCCTGTAATGTTGAACCGTGCTCCAACCCTTCACAGATTAGGTATTCAAGCATTTGAACCAAAATTGGTAGAAGGTCGTGCAATTCAATTACACCCATTGGCATGTACAGCATTCAACGCCGACTTCGACGGTGACCAAATGGCTGTTCACGTTCCACTTTCAATTGAGGCTCAAGCTGAGGCAAGAATGTTAATGTTAGCTACTAACAACTTACTTGCACCTGCTAACGGTAAACCAATCGTTACACCTTCTCAAGATATGGTACTTGGTATGTACTATTTGACTACTATCAAAGACCAATCTCAAGATGTAAAAGGTTACTTCTACAATTTCCAAGATGCAATTTCTGCTCTTGAAGTTGGTGTAATCAAACTTCACGACAAAATTATCGTTAGAGATGAAAAAGGTCAAAGACTTGAAACTACAGTTGGTAGAATTATTTTTAACGAAGAAGTTAGAAAAGCACTTGCCTAAGTGTAAAAATCAGTGTAAATAAACTAATTGAAGGAAAATTAGAATGGAAAGAACATATACAAATACAAAGAAAGCACCTGATTTCATTAACAAACAAATGGACAAAGGTTCATTGAAAAAATTGTTAGGTCAGATGTATTTGGAATACGGCGGTGCTAAAGCTGCGTCTTTGGCTAATGCTCTAAAAAACTTAGGGTATAAATACGCTACTATTTCTGGTACGACTATTTCAATTGCTGACCTTTCAGTTCCATCTGTTAAGAAAGAGTTGTTGAAATCGGCTGAAGAAGAAATTGAAAAATCTACAAACAGATACCTAAAAGGTGAAATTACTGAAGTAGAAAGATATACAAAAGTTATTGATACTTGGTCTGAAACAACAGCTAAGTTGACAGAACAAGTAGTTGAAAACTTTGATAAATTGAATCCGGTTTATATGATGGCATTCTCCGGAGCCCGTGGTAACTTGTCACAGGTATCACAGTTGGTTGGTATGAGAGGTCTGATGGCTGACGCACAAGGTCAAATCATCGACTTACCTATTAAATCAAACTTTAAAGAAGGCTTGTCAGTTACTGAATACATTATTTCATCATACGGTGCTCGTAAAGGTCTTGTAGATACAGCGTTGAAAACAGCTGACTCTGGTTACTTAACAAGACGTTTGGTTGACGTTGCTCAAGACGTTATCATCAGAGCTGATGATTGCCATACAGAAAAATATATCAACATGAAACCAATTACAGATGGCGATGTTGTCATCGTTCCTCTAATTGATAGATTGTTGGGTAGAACAGTTGCTCAAGATATTGTTGATGCTGAAGGTAATGTATTAGTTACTAAAGGTACAACAATGAACCGTGATGACATCAAGAAAATTTCAGGCTTAGACCTACATGAACTTAAAGTTCGTTCTGGTTTGACTTGCGGTTTGGAATACGGTGTATGTCAAAAATGTTACGGTTGGGCAATGACAACTCAAAAGCTTGTAGATATTGGTGAAGCTATTGGTATTATCGCTGCTCAGTCAATCGGTGAACCTGGTACACAGTTGACAATGAGAACATTCCACACAGGTGGTGCTGTTGGCGTTAAAGAGGCTAAAAAAGAAATTATTGCTCGTGAAGCCGGTGAAGTTATTTCTAAGATTAAAGCAAGAGAACTTAGAACTCGTCACGGTGATATCGTTCAAGTTTCTATGTATGAAGCTGATATCGAAGTTAAAGGTGAAAAGAGAACAGTTAAATATCACATTCCTGCAGGTGCTACATTGTTTATCACTGATGGACAAAAAGTTGCTAAAGGTTTTAAAATGGCTGAACACGCACCATCTTCACAAGGTGACAGTTCTCGTTTAACAGAAAAAGCAACAAAAGATATTACAACTGATATCAGTGGTGAAATCGTATTTGAAGATTTCAAAGCTGACGAAAAGAAAGACAGACAAGGCAACGTTTCTAGAACTACAAATAAACAAGGTGTTATTTGGGTACTTGGTGGTGATGTTTATACATTACCTGGCGGTTCTAAAGTTCAGGTAAAAGATGGTCAAAAAGTTGCTAAAGGCGAAAAATTGGCTGAGACATTAACAATCTCTGAACATGGCGGTGAAGTTCGTGTTGGTGAAGATTTAGTTATTGAAGATGCTAAATTTGATGGCAAAAAGATTAAGAAAATTGTTCAAGGTAAGGAATTGACAATTGTTATTGCATCTTTGCAACCTGAAAATGCAACATTTGAACAAACTAAGAAAGAACAATTGTGGACAGTTGATAAAACCGGTGAAAAATATATCGTTAAAGCTCCAGTTGATACAACAGTTGAAAATGGTATGATTATTGCCGAATTAATCGACGATGATTGCACTGTATCAAGTTCAGGTGAAATCAGATACGTTGATGTTGAAGTTGACGAAAATCAAATTATCACTAAACCTGGTAAAGTTGTATTCATTCCTGAAGAAATTCATCAAATTAATAAAGACAGCACTTTGAAAATGGTAGAAAATGGTACTGCAGTTACTGCTGGTACTGAAGTTGTAAAAGACGTATATTGCCATATCGATGGTATTGTTGAATTTAAAGAATACAACGATGTAATTCACGAAATTACAATCAGACCTGGTGAAGTTCATACATTGTCTAACATTTCAGAATTGAAAGTTGACGAAGGTGAAGTTGTTAAGAAAGGTACAGTAATCGCTGACGGTATCAAAGCTAAAGAAACTTCAATTATTACAATTATGGATTCTTCAGTTGAAGATTTACCTTTGGATGATTTGGAAGAAGAATTGGATTCATCATTATCACTTGATGAAGATTCAATTACTAACCAACCTGTACAAATCTTAATCAGACCGGTTCAAGTATTGGAAGTTAATCAAAAAGATGTTTCAATCCAATTCAATACAAGTGATGAATTGATTGACATCATCCCTGTTACTCAACTTCAATACAAAGATGGTGCGAGAGTTAGAAACGTTGATGGTGCTACTATCACAAGAACAAGTTTAGTTCTTCAAATGCAAGGTTATCTATCTCACTTAAAAGGTATGGTTGAACTTGATTCTAATAATGAATTAAGAATCGTTGTACTTGAAAACTTGATTGTTCGTCGTGAAATGGAAGGTTCATCAACATCTTCATCATTGCAAACCGAATTGTTGGTAAAAGATGGCGAAACTATTGAACCAAGAACTCCTGTTGCTAAAACTCAAGTTCTTGCTGTTAATGACGCTATTGCATCAATCAACAAAGAAGATGCAGAAGATGCAAGAAGACTTTTGTTAATCTCAGACAGTTCTAATACAAAAGTATCAGTAAAAGGTAAATCAGTAGTTAAAAAAGGCGATTTTGTTAAAACTGACAAAGTTTTGGCTGAATCTGGTGAAACTTCTCCTGTTTCAGGTATTGTTACTGCTGTAAACAAAGGTGAAATTTCAATTAGAAATGGTCGTCCTTATTTGATTAGCCCTGGTACAATGTTGCAAATCGACTCTGGTGCTTTGGTACTTAGAGGTGACTTGCTTGCAACTTTGGTATTTGAAAGAGAAAAAACAGGCGATATCGTTCAAGGTCTTCCGAAAGTAGAAGAGCTTTTAGAAGGTAGAAAACCTAAAGATTGTGCTATTTTGGCAGAATATGACGGTACTGCAAAAATTGAAATTGATGATGACGGTCTTCCAAGATTGTTCTTGGTTGATGATGGTGGGTCATCTTCTGAAATCAAATATGCAATTGATGCTAATGTAATTGTTTCTAACGGACAAAAGATTACAAAAGGTCAACCGTTGACATCAGGTCCAATGAACCCTCATGATGTTATGAGATTATGTGGCCCTGAAGCTGCTCAACAATACCTTGTAGATGAAGTACAGCGTGTATATCGTTCTCAAGGTGTAGAAATTGCTGATAAGCACATTGAAATCATTGTTCGTCAAATGACTAAGAAAGTTAAGATTATTGACGCAGGTGATACTAACTTGTTGCCAGGTGAATTGATTGAAATGCAGACATTTGAAAAAGAAAATAAAGCTGCTGAAGAAGCTGGTAAAGCTCCTGCAACTTGCGAATACATGTTGTTAGGTATTACAAAAGCTTCTTTGAATACAGAAAGCTTTATCTCTGCTGCATCATTCCAAGAAACAACAAGAATCTTAACAGAAGCAGCGGTTGATGGTAAGAAAGACTTGTTAAGAGGTTTGAAAGAAAACGTTATTATCGGTCGTTTGATTCCTGCAGGTACAGGTTTCCATCACCTAATCAATGCTGATGAGGAACGTGACAGAGAAGAAAGAAAACGTGCAGTTGCTCAAAGAAATCAAGCAAGAAAACCATCTGCAATTTTGGAAGAAATTGAAGGTATGTTTGGTGCTCCTGATTTCAATAATGAAGATGACAAACACTAAATTCTTTTAGATAACAAGTTAAAACAGACCTTTTAGTTTTTCTAAAGGGTCTGTTTTTTATTAATTAACATTCTAAATTTGTTAGAAATTAGATATTTTGAACATTAAAAAAACGACCCTTCAAAATAAGAGTCGTTTAATTCTATGTAAAACTACAATTATATAGCTTTTTGAACTTTACCTGCTTTTAAGCAAGAAGTACAAACTCTGATTCTTTTTGTTGTACCATTTACAACAGCTTTTACTGATTGTAAATTAGGTTCTTGAGTATGAACGATTTGCTTGTGTGAGAAAGTCAATTTAGCTGCTTTAATTGGAGCTTTTCCGCATACTTCACAATGTTTTGCCATGATTATTTTCCTTTTCTAGCTAGTTTATATCACTTTGATACTCTTATATTAAACCAAAAATACTTTTTTGCAAGTCACATGTTAAATTATTGAAATATTTTGTCTTCGGAATAACATAAAATAACTTGCCTTCCTGCCCTCTTGTTATCCTGCCTTCCTCCTTTTTGCCTTATCCTGTTTTCTATGTTATACTTACTCTATGGAAAATAGTAAAATTAAAATCGGACTTATTGGACTGGGAACAGTCGGCAGTGGTGTTTTTAAGACACTGAAAAATTTTGACAATGTAGAAGTAACAAAGATTGCAGTTAGAAACAAAAACAAAAAACGTAACATTGAGGGCTTGGATGAAAATATTATCACAGATAATGCTTATGATGTAGTTAATGACCCTGAAATTCAAATTGTAGCAGAACTTGTTGGTGGTGTAGAACCGGCTTTTGATTTAATCAAAACTGCTATCAAAAATGGCAAGCATATTGTTACTGCGAACAAAGAATTACTTGCAAAACATGGTGAAGAACTATTCAATTTTGCAGAAGAAAATAACAAAGTTGTTTTGTATGAAGCGGCTATTGCAGGCGGTATTCCTTTGATTATGCCTATAAAAACAATTCTTGCAGGTAATAAAATTACTAAAATCAAAGCAATTTTAAACGGAACAACAAATTACATTTTGACAAAAATGGATGTTCAAAATGCATCTTATGCTGATGTTTTAAAAGAAGCGCAAGAACTTGGGTATGCAGAGGCTGACCCAACAGGTGATGTTGAAGGGTTTGATGCGGCTTATAAAATTACGACTCTTGCAACGATTGCGTTTGGAAAAAGAATTAAAATTGAAAATGTATATCGTGAAGGGATTACAAAAATTAGTCCGGATGATATGGCAGCGGCAAATGAAATGGGTTATAAAATTAAACTTATTGCATCTGCTGAATTGAGTGAAGATGGCAAGGCTGATGTTCGAGTTCATCCAATGCTAGTTCCAAAGACAAAAACTCTAGCTCATATTGACTATGTAACTAATGCAGTGAGCCTTTCAGGTCATCCGGTAGGTGATGTGACTTTGTCTGGACCTGGGGCTGGAGAATTTCCTACTGCAAGTTCTGTAGTAGGTGATATTTTGGCTATAGCATCAGAAATAGGTAAAACAGACTATTTGTTGCCGATGATGAGATGTAATCACCACGAAAATGCTTTGATGATTCCAGTTGAAGAAACTCAAAATAAATATTATATTTCCATTACGGCTCAAAATAGCCTTGGTGTAATCGGACGTATCGGTAAAGCTTGTGAAGATCATAATATAAGCTTGGCAAGTATTGTACAGAAAGAAGTTGCAGGAGATAATGCTGCAAAAATCACTGTAATTACTGAAATTTGCCGTGAAAAAGATATGCAAAATGTTATAAATATATTTAATAACGATTCTGCTATCACAAAGGTAAATAGTTTGATAAGAGTTCAGGTATAATATGAAAGAAGACAAAGAAAATATTTATATTGAAATATTGTCAAATTGGCGAATAGGGCTTTTTATTTTGGTTGTTATCATTGCCTTGGTTGTTAAATATAATCCTAGCAAGGCTATGACGCATATTGTTTGTCAAGGTTCAAATTGTCAGATTAAGGATTATAAAGATAGTGGAGCACTGTTGCATTTTTCACAAATGCCAATTGATGAATGTAAATCATTCGAGGTAGAAGGGAAAGAGCAAAAGGCATTAAATTTCTTTGATGCACTTAATGACTATCTTTACCAGCTTTCTTGGCGTTCTGATGTCAGGGATGTAGAAAAACATGAAAATAAATACATCAAATATACAATCGCTTGCCAACCTCAACAAGGGGAGAGCTATCCGCTGTTCAAAACTTATATCAGAAACAAATCTAAGGCATATAGTTTTGCAAGCACTTTAACTAGAGAACTAAGCAAAGAAAATCCAAGCGTGGATATGAAATTCCAAGAAAAAGAATAATCTTATTTTGGTTTTATATGGTAAAATCAAAGCAGGTTAAGAAAAAAAGAGGGTATCAAATTATGTATTATCAAGGATTAATTAACAAATATAGAGAGTTTTTGCCGGTAACAGATTCAACTCCTGTTGTGACATTAAATGAAGGTAACACACCTTTGATTAAAGCTGAAAATTTGGCGAAAAAAATCGGTATTGATGCCGAAATTTATTTAAAGTTTGAAGGTTCAAACCCAACAGGCAGTTTCAAAGATCGTGGTATGACAATGGCTGTTACAAAGGCTAAAGAATCAGGTTCAGGTGCAATTATTTGTGCGTCAACAGGTAACACTTCGGCATCTGCTGCTGCTTATGGTGCTAAAGCCGGTTTGAAAACTTATGTTTTAATCCCTGATGGTTATATAGCACTAGGTAAGCTTTCTCAAGCTATGATGTATGGCGCTGAAATTATTGCTATTCAAGGAAATTTTGATAGAGCATTGGAGGTTGTTAGAGAAATTGCTGATAAATATCCTATTACATTGGTAAATTCAGTAAATCCTTATCGAATTGAAGGTCAAAAAACCGGTGCGTTTGAAATTTGTGAGGCATTGGGTGGAGCACCTGACTACCACTTTATCCCTGTTGGTAATGCTGGTAACATCACTGCTTACTGGAAAGGGTATAAAGAATGGCACAACTTAGGCAAAATCCCTGCATTGCCAAAAATGATGGGTTTTGAGGCTGAAGGTGCTGCTGCGATTGTAAAAGGTGAAAGGATTATGAATCCTGAAACTTTAGCGACTGCAATTCGTATCGGAAACCCTGCAAGTTGGAAATTTGCTGAGGCTGCAAGAGATGAAAGCAATGGAATGATTAACTTTGTAACTGATGAAGAAATCGTAAAAGCATATAAGTTGATTGCATCTTGCGAAGGAGTTTTAGCTGAACCTGCATCTGCTGCATCTGTTGCAGGGCTTATCAAGGTTAAAGACCAAGTTAAATCAGGTTCAAAAATTGTTTGTATTTTAACAGGTAACGGTTTGAAAGACCCTGATAATGCGATTAAATATTCTAATGATGAAGTTAAAAAGACATCTTCTGATTTGACGGATATTCTAAGAGCAATGAATATTTAAAATTTTTATTGATATGTAATAATGCGGTGTGAACTATTCAAGTTTACGCCGCATTTTGTTGTTAATAGGATAAATGAAAATAATTTCATGCTGAATTGCGAAATTACGTCACCTTGAACGTATGACACTTTTTCGCCCTTAAAAATATTTACATTTCTTCATGAATTATCGAAAATTATTTGCCACAAATTTATGAATGTAATAGAATGAGGGTGGGAATGTTTTTTAAGGGATAGACAAGAATGATAAAAGACAGATTGAATGAGAGAACTTTGACACCGCAAGAAGTTAGAACTATTTTAAAAGCGGACAACAAAGAAATTGTAGATTTATGCAAAAAAGCTGCAATCAGACCTAGAAAAAATGCTAAAGGTCATACGTATTTTTCTTATGATGAAGTAAAAAATCTAAGAAAAATTCAAGCTCAAGTTAAAGGTGTTGTTACAAATCCTGTAACTTCAAGAGTACCGGCAATGGTAGGTGCAACAGGAGCTCAAAATAATAGTGCAGCTGTTAGAAGTATTTTAAATACTTTGCAAGAATTAGAAGTTAAATTGAGCAACAAAATTGCTAAAGTTATTGATGAAAAACTTGAAGGCATGGATGATGTTGTTGTTGAATTGATTCGTTGCAAAACTGATAACGAAACTTTGAAACAAAAAATTGTAGACTTGAATAAAGAAGTTTACCAATTGAAAAACGAATTAAATAGCTACAAACCTGTTGCTTTAGGTTTTTATAAGAAAAAAGAAGTTTACGTTTGGGAATAAGAGGAAATAAAAAATGGCAGTGAAAGAAACACCGGCTGTAAATGTTAGCGAAGAAAGAAATAAAGCGCTAAAGTTGGCTATTGAAAAAATTGAAAAAGATTTTGGTAAAGGTTCAATTATGAAGCTTGGTGATAAAGCCACTGTCAATGTTGATGCTATCCCTACCGGAGCGTTGTCTCTTGATGTTGCGCTTGGAATCGGTGGTATTCCGCGTGGACGTATTATTGAGATTTACGGTCCTGAATCATCAGGTAAAACAACATTGGCTCAACACATTGTTGCAGAATGTCAGAAGAAAGGCGGAATTGCTGCATTTGTTGATGCTGAGCACGCTTTAGACCCTGAATATGCAAGAAATTTGGGTGTTCAAGTTGATGATTTATTAATTTCCCAACCAGATACAGGGGAACAGGCTCTTGATATTACAGAAGAATTGGTTCGTTCCGGTGCTGTTGATATTGTTGTTGTTGACTCTGTTGCGGCTCTTGTTCCAAAAGCTGAAATTGAAGGTTCTATGGAAGACCAACAGATGGGACTTCAAGCACGTTTGATGTCAAAAGCTTTGAGAAAACTTACAGGTATCATTGGTAAGACAAATACTACTGTTATTTTTATTAACCAATTAAGAATGAAAATCGGTGTTATGTATGGTAACCCTGAAACTACAACAGGTGGTAATGCTTTGAAATATTATGCATCTGTTCGTATGGAAATCAAACGTACGGAAACTCTTAAAGGTGATGAAGGTGAAATTGGTAACCACGTAAGAGTAAGAGTTTTGAAAAACAAAGTTGCTCCTCCGTTCAGAACTGCTGAATTTGATATTATTTTTGGCAAGGGTATTTCTAAAATCGGTAATATCTTGGATGTTGCTGTAAATTTAGATATTGTTAAAAAAGCTGGAGCATGGTTTAGCTATAATGAAGAAAAACTAGGACAGGGCAGAGAAAAGGCTAAGGAATTCTTGGAACAAAATCCTGAGATTTTGGCTGAAGTTGAAAAACTTGTTCGTGAAAAATTGGCTCAATCATAGTATTGTAAAGATTTGTATATTTGTTATATGTGCTAAATGCCTGTTATATCTTGCTTTGAGGTTTTTATTACGTAAAATTTTTGTAAATACTAGCAAGTTAATTTATGTTTGGATTTAAAATGAACATGGAAAATTCAGGAGGCACACATGCAAGTTAATTCAATATCAAGTTATGATGTTCGTGGTTCAAAGGTGCAACCTTTGAATAATAAATCTGTGCAAAGCAAAAACGTAGCATTTGCAGGTGAAGAAGATTATAATCGCAATAATAATATGATGAAAGCTATGCGTAATGCAGGTATTGCGATGATGTTTTTAGTTCCTGCAAGTTCTGTTGTAACAGGTTGCGGTAAAGAAGATTATGGTTACGCAAGAGCTGAAGCTAACGCTTGGGCTGGTGTTGGACACTATGTAGATTCAACAAAATGTAATCACCCATCTGATACAATTATCAAATGGTGGTATGCTTGGGATAGACCAATTCCACTAGATACATTGTATAATAATATGCAAAATTGGGATATTGACGGTACTGATGGTGATAAAAATGATTCATTATCAGCAAGAAATATCATTCACTACGAAGGTACAAGAGAATGGGAATATGGAACAAAAGAAATCGGTGATATGAACGTTTTAGAATCATCTAAAAATATTCTTGTTTATGACACTGAAATTAAAGATTATAAAGGTAATCACGAGGCATTTGGAAAACGTGTATTCAGAGTACCTTCTGGAAACTTCACAATTACAAAAGAAGATGGAACAGTTCTAAACTCTCCAAAAGGTCTTTTTGTTGAAGAATATGAAAACGAATTTGGTGATAAAAATGGTTCAATCTTTGATTGTAAATTGAAATCTAGGGCATTTATCCAAACGAATGGTGATACTTTGAATGTAGCAAGAAGAAAAGGTTCTACTGATTTTGCTGAAACAGGTAAAGTTGCAAAAGGTTACTTGGGAGCAAATTCAATTCTTTTACATAACTTGATTGGTAAGTACTCAACTGATGATCATTATGTTGATTTTAAAGTTGATGCAATCAACGATAAAGAATTAAGAGCTAAATATGTATATGCAATGGACAAAAAAGAAGATTAATTAAAGTTGGCAATATTGATATAAACTCGAGATAAAAAGACCTCTTAACTAAGAGGTCTTTTTGTGCGGTGTTAAGAATGTCTTGAGATACTTAGTCTATGTCACCCTGAACTTGTTTCAGGGTCTCTAATATTGCAAATTTTATATATGACTAATATGTTTTATTTGAGGTGCTGAAACAGTCTTAGATTATTGGCGACTCGACCTATTTTGTTCGCATTAAACGGCGTTGCAGTTGGGTCTGAACGCCCCAACTTTCAGCCTCTGCTCACAAAGCTCAACGCAGCTCTCGCCAAGACGTGCTGGGTTCACTTCGTTCACACGGCGCACTTGCCAAAATCCGCAGTTCAGCATGACAAACATTAAAATTGTAGCTCTCTATGAATTAGAGAGCTACGAATCAAACCTAGTCACGGAACATATCACGAGCAATTTGTCGCCAATTAGAACCATTTTCTTCTACTTCTTTTGAAAATCTATCAGCAACATTTTTTGCAGTCTTTTCTATTTTTGACATTTTTACTAAGCGGTGTCCCAAACCATTGAAATTAGGGGTGTAACTACGTACCGGTTGTACCTGCATTTTATTCTCCTTTCGTTTTACTCATATAGTATAAAACAAATGAAAATATTTTTTGCTAATAAAGAATTTTTATATTTATTAAAATTTTAATTAACTGTCATTCCGAAACAAGTTCGGAATGACGTAATTTATGTGTACGATTGTTCAAGGTGATAGTTATAAAAGTAGGTTGGGCTCACTAGCCCGACTGTAAATTTTGTTGGCTAGAACAATCAGACAATAAAATCAACATTGATAGATTCTGAATAGCAAGAAATTTATGTGCTCATTTTTCGCACAAATTTTCTAAGCTTTCAGGATGACATTATTGTCGGTATGGCAATGTCGACTTACTCTAAATGACATTAAAAAGCCCGCCCTCCAGCCTTCATGCCCTCTTTTAGCTTTAAAATTTCAAAATCTTATATTGTCATTTTTTTCTAACAATGTGAAAATTTCTGCCAGTCTTTCTTTATTGTTCAAGTGCCACCAACCTATTAGTGCCTCAAATGCTGTAGCACATCGGTATTCGTGCTGAATATTACGTCTTCCGACCGGAATAGGTAAATTGCGTGCGCGTCTTGTGAGTTCAAGTTCTTCTTCTGTCAAAGCAGGTTCTAAAACATGTAAAAGTTCATATTGTGTGGATGTTTTGACAAGATTAGTTGTTATTTGGTGCAGTTTTTTTGCATTATTCGTTTGCAGAATTGTTTTTTCGCGGATGTATAATTCCCAAACGGCATCTCCTAAATATGCATAATTTCTTAGATTAATATCTTCCATACATTGATTTTACTACAAATATCAGGTATTTGAAAAATTTTTATTTTGATGGCAAAATCAAGAAAAATATAAGGAGAGATGAAATGAAGAAATTTTTACTAATTTGTTTAGGGTTGCTTTTAGTAGGAACAAATGTTGCCTTTGCAGAGTCTTGTCCGATTAAAAAAGACCAATGTGCTTGTCAAAAAGAGTGCAATTATCCAAAGGAGGCTTTACGCTACAAAAAATATATGAAAACCATTCAACAAGAACGTGCAACTGTATACAATGCTTTGAATTTGACAGATGAACAAATTAAATTACGCGAAAATATGATAAATGAAAATTCATCATTATATGATGCCAAATTTAATGAATTGATTAAGGAAAGTTACAAAGTTAAAGCATTGAAACAAGCTGGCGCGACTGATAGAGAAATTGCAAATCAGAAAAAAGTTGTTCGTAATGTAAAAAAAGATATTGAATCTTTGGTTAATAAGGAAAATAAACAGTTCAAAAAATCGTTAAATCACGACCAACGAGCAAAGTATGCAATGATTAAAAAATTGGGAAAAAATGATTTTAAAGAAGCTGCTCATCAAAAAGATTATTATAAATCAAATCCTCAAATGAGACCGTTCGGTAATCCGAGACCTTGTCCATGTCCTATGGGAAGGATTGAAGATAAATAAAGCGAATAAATGATGATTTTTTCACAAAAATTATTATAATTAGGGTATGAGAGAGTGTAGACTTTTTTATATCCTAATTTTTTTATCAGTTTTAGCAGTTGGAAATTTTAGCTGTTATGTTTTTGCTCGTCCTGAAAGTTTTGATGGAAAAGGCTATGTTGGAACTTTGCCGTATTTGACTCGAGAATATGAGGCCGATGAACCAAAACAAACTACTCCTGAAAAAATTCCGTCAAAAGACTTTAATTCGGAAAATGAACTGAAACCTGTTCCACGAGATAATCCTGCATTTGTAAACATTATTCTGAAATCTGATAAAACATCTCAGTATGTGAATGATTTGAATGAATTTATTCCAATGCTTGAAAGTATATATGATTTGATTGAAGACAATAGTAATGTTCAAATTTTTAATGCAAAAGTTTATTATTTTAACAAAAGTGCGGATTATTTTAGGGATAAATATATGAACAAACCGGAAAGCCAGTTTGTTTCTTACAAAAGGTTGATGGAGTTGAGTATGCATGCGCGTTCTGTTGCACTTTTGCGTAACGAAGCAGAAAAATATAATCCATACTTGGCTTATGGGGGCTCAGGGTATATCTACAATCCCAATAGTATAACCGAACAGCTTGGGTATTTGAAAGACGAAATTAAGCAAACAATTTTAATTTTGAAAGAATCAAATTAGTAATTTGATAAAACTTTTTTTTTAGATTAAAATTATTTTATGTTTGAAAGAATTTTGGCAAGTATAAAAGAGAAATTAAACAATACAAAAATCTTAGACCGATATATCCTAAAACAGGTTATAGAGATGTTTTTGATGGGTGTATTTGTCTTTACAACGATTATTTTTGCCTCTGATACTTTCATTACTTTGATTAAGCAAATTGCAAAATTCGGTATTCCGTTTAAGGTTGCATTTATTATGATTTTGCTAAATTTACCTGCTGTTATTGTAATGACAATCCCTATGGGGGTTTTGCTTGCAACTGTTATGACGTTGAACAGATTGAGTTTGTCTTCCGAAATTACGGTCATGAGGGCTTGTGGAATTGGACTGAATAGAATTGCAAAACCGATTTTTATTTTTGCAATTGTTATGGCATTATCAAGTTTTTATATTAATGAAAAGATTGTACCTGTAATGACCCAACAGTCAACAAAATTGGCACTTTGGGCACTGGAACAAAAGCATGTTCCAGATGGAAAGGAAAACTTTGTTTTTAAAGAATCCGGTGACAATGGTGTTTTAAAAAGACTTTTTTATGTTGGATTGAGTAAGAAGAAAACTCTTTATAATGTTACGGTTTTGGATAATTCAAAAGAAGGAACGATTCAGGTTCTACAAGCAAGAGAAGGTCATACAACTCCTCAAGGTTGGGAATTTGAAAAAGGTGCAACATATACTGTAGCTAACGATGGGCAGGTTTTGAATACAACTTTGTTTGATACGTCTGTTGTGAAATTTGGGTTAGATTTGTCAAAAACCGAGAATAAAAACTTGGCTAAAGAAAAGAATTTTGCTCAACTCTTGAAATATTTATCAAGTTCTGATATTTCGCAAGCTGACCGCCAAATTTATACAATCGAATTATTTGATAAAATTGCACTTCCGATTACAACAATTGTATTTGTATTATTGGGTGTGCCTTTGGCAATCACTCCGCCAAGAGTGCGTTACAACCGCGGATTTTTGTTCAGCATATTGATTATTTTTGCATATTACGTGGTTCGTGCGCTTTCATTGTCATTTGGTGAAGCCGGTTCATTGACTCCGTTTTTGGCAGCTTGGTTACCAAACCTTGTTTTGACTGTTTGGGGCACATTTATGTATTACAAAAAAGTTTATACAATCTCATAAAATTTTGTAAAATCATACTTTTAATGGTAAAAATTTTTATTTTCTTGTTTTAAAATGGTTGTATGGACAGTAGTGGAAACAAAAATCAGGTAAGCGGTAATATTTTTAGTCAGAAATATAATTTCTCGACTGTAAATCCGTTTAGTGGAAATTTTGATCCAACACAGGCGCAAAAAGCTGAGCCTGTAACTAAGCCTGCTACAAATCCAATCAAACGTTTAAACGGTTATGATTCAACTATATTAAATAAAACAAATTTCACTGAGTCTGATGGTGAAGAATTGAGTATTGATTACCGTATCAAAGAAAAAGAATCAGTGATTAAAGATTTGGATGCAAAAATTAAGGTCGCAGATAACTATGGAACGCAAAATGAGGCATTGAGTCTAAAGGCAAAACGCCAAAGGGTTATGCAAGAGCTTGATACTTTGAGAAAACAACAGGTTTATGGTGGCAGAGTCTTAGGAGAAAATAAGAAATTTTCTCATGAAAACTTCAAACAAAAAATGCCGATTATTTATAAAATGCAAGAGTTTGTGTCACGTCAAATTTTAGCAAGGGTGTCTAAAAAGGTTAATTCTGTTGTCACGTTGTCTGATTCGTTGGAACAGCTTTCAGTAATCAGTAAAAGTGTTGATGAATTGATAGATATGAATGTGCCTTATGGGGAAAAGGTTCAAAATTACGAAAGATTGACTGAATATTTAAACCAAGCAAATATTATTCATTCAAAGATTTCTAAATCTTTGGGAAAATAGGGAATTTAATATTCTTTGTTCTCTCGTGGCTTAAATTTTGTTTTAACATTCCAAACTTGCCTGAATGTCATGTTTGTCATACAATCATCTTGAGAATAAGCTTTTAAGGAGAAATTATGGAAGAGCTGTTAAGAAAATCAGCCGCTGAACAAAGCAAAGCCTTGAGAAACAAAGAAGTTTCCGCTTTGGAACTTACTAATGCGGCATTTGAAAGAATAAATGCTTTAGATGAAAAGTTGGGGGCATTCAACTCTTTGACTAAAGACACTGCTGTAGAAACTGCAAAAAAAGTTGATGAAAAAATTGCTAAAGGAGAAGAATTACCAATGTTAGCAGGTATTCCTTTGGCGTTGAAAGATAATATGAACCTTGTTGGTTCTCGAACAACCGCATCATCAAAAATTTTGGAAAATTTTGTATCTCCATTCAATGCGACTGTTACAGAAAAATTGTTAGGAAACTTAGTTCCTATCGTTGGTAAAGCTAACCTTGATGAATTTGCAATGGGTTCTTCAAATGAAAACTCAGCATTTAACAAGGTTCACAATCCTTGGGATTTGAATAAAGTTCCTGGAGGTTCATCAGGAGGTTCTGCTGCCAGTGTTGCATCTTGTGAGGCTACTTTGGCATTGGGTTCTGATACTGGCGGTTCAATCCGTCTTCCTGCAAGTTTTTGCGGTATTGTTGGTATGAAACCTACTTATGGTAGAGTTTCTCGTTATGGTTTGATTGCATTTGCGTCATCTCTAGACCAAATTGGCCCATTTGCAAGAACAGTTGAGGATGCTGCTAACTTGTTAGAAGTAATTTCAGGTTATGACCCTAAAGATTCTACATCTTTAGATTTGCCTGTTGAACATTATTCACAAAACTTGAACGGTGATATCAAAGGTAAAAAAGTTGGTGTGATTAAAGAATTGATGTCAGAAGGTTTGGAGCCTGAAGTACAAAATGCGTTGCAACATGCTATTGAAACATACAAAAAATTAGGTTGCGAAATTGTTGAAATTTCTTTGAAAAAATTGAAATATTCAATTGGAATTTACTACATTTTGGCAACTGCTGAATGTTCTTCAAATTTGGCTAGATTTGACGGTGTTAGATATGGCTATAGACATCCTGATGCTAAAAATCTTCTTGAATTGTATACAAAATCAAGAGCAGAAGGATTTGGGCCTGAAGTTAAACGTCGTATAATGCTTGGTACTTATGCATTGTCATCAGGTTATTATGATGCTTATTATAAAAAAGCTCAACAAATGAGAGCTTTGGTAACAGAAGAATTTAAAGAAGCATTCAAGCACGTTGATGTCTTGATTTCGCCAACTTGTCCAAATACTGCATTTGAACTTGGTGCAAAATCATCTGACCCATTGGCTATGTATTTGACAGATATAGCAACAATCAGTTGTAACTTGGCAGGTCTTCCTGGTATCAGCGTTCCTGCCGGATTTGACAAATCAGGTATGCCAATTGGTTTACAAATCTTGGCACCTCAATTACAAGAATCAAGATTGTTTAATTTTGCTTATAAATTTGAACAAGCGAATGATTTCTATAAAAAATTGGCAAATATCTAGTAAATTTTATAAGATATATTTGTTCTCTAATAATAACAAAAGAGCCTTGTTTAAGGCTCTTTTTTGCATGAGTATTATGTTTATTGTATAATCAGGGTATGAGTTTGGATAGCCAAATAGATAGCATATTATCTCCTGTAGCAAATAAAATTTCAGGGTTGATATTTTCACATATAACTATTCACGGTGTGCGAATTGAATTTTTAATCGTACTATTGATGTGTGCTGCCTTGTATTTTACATTTAGAACTCGTTTTATTGGATTGTGGGGTTTTAAACACGCAATAAATTTGATTACAAAAAAATACAAACATGAAGATATAATCACGCGCAAAAAACATGGTGAAGTTTCGTCTTTCCAAGCTCTTACTGCGACTATTTCTGCCTCTGCAGGCATGGGAAATGTTGTAGGTTCAGCGTTGGCAGTTTCTGTGGGTGGTCCTGGGGTAATTTTTTGGATGATTATTGCAGGAATTTTTTCCATGGCATTAAAGTTTGCAGAAGTTTTGTTGGGGTTAAAATTCAGACAAATCAATAAAGACGGAACATCATCAGGTGGTCCGATGTATTATATTATTAATGGACTCAAAGCTCCTTGGATAAAACCATTCACACCGTATTTAGCAAAAATTTATGCAATATGCTGTGTCTTTGCAATGATTGGTGGATGGAATTTGTTCCAAATTAATGCAATTACAACCCAAATAACTAATGTAACAGGGTTGTTTGACGGTCAAAGATGGGTATTTGGACTAATTGTTGCAGTTATTACTTACATTACGGTTATTGGCGGAATTAAATCTATAGGCAAATTCACCTCAAAAGTAACTCCTGTGATGTGTACACTATACGTGTTTTCAGCATTTGTAATTTGTCTGCTTAATATTCATCATGTGCCACATACGTTTTATTTAATAATTAAAGAGGCATTCAAACCTCAAGCAATGATTTCAGGTGGAATATGGGGATGTATGCTTTGGGGATTTAGACGTGCAATGTTTGCAAATGAGGCAGGACTTGGGACAGCGCCAATTGCTTTTTCTGCTGTTAGAACAAGCAAACCTGTTGCACAAGCCTTTATTGCAATGTTGCAACCGTTTGTTGATACTGTGATTGTTGGTGCTGCAACTGCGTTTATCATTGTTGTGACTGGTGCTTATCTTAATACAAATGGAATTGAAGGGATTGAACTTACATCAAAAGCCTTTGCGACAGTTTGTCCGTTCTTTCCGATTTTATTAACCTTTATGGCTGCTTGTTTTGTACTATCTACAATGCTTTGCGGTTCATACTATGGAACAAAAAGTTGGACATTTTTATTTGGTGAGTCAAAATTAACTACAAGAACTTTCCAAATAATTTATTGCATTTTTATTGTAATTGGTTCTGCAATGAACTTAAAAAGTGTTGTGAATTTGTCGGATGCATTTACTCTATTCCTTGCAGTGCCTAATTTGATTGCAGTATTTTTATTATCTGATATAATAATGAAAGAATTGAAACGATATTGTAGAAAATACGACATCGGATATTTTAGAAACGATAAATAGGAGAGCTTATAAATGATTAAAAAGGGATGTTTGGATATACTTCAAGCAAAATGTGAAAACTGTCAGGACTGTGTTTTGGCAAACACTCGTAAAAATGTGGTTTTTTCTGACGGAAATCCGGAGACTGCAAAAATTATTTTTATTGGTGAAGCTCCTGGAGAAACTGAAGATGAGACAGGTAAACCATTTGTAGGCAGAGCAGGTCAATTGTTAGATAAATTTTTGTCAGAGGCAGGAATTTCAAGACAAGATGATTTGTATATTATAAATACTGTAAAATGCAGACCGCCTGAAAACAGAGTGCCAACTGAAGTTGAAAAAGCTTTATGTGAAAGATATTTGACCGCACAAATTGATATTATGAATCCAAAAGCAATTATTTTCTGTGGTGCAACGGCTTTGAAATCTTTTTGTGATGATAAAAAAGTTCAAATTTCAAAAGTACGTGGAAAATGGTTTGATGTGACAATTAATGGCAAAACATATAAAGCAATGGCTATCTTCCACCCATCATACCTGTTGAGAAACAGTTCTATGGATGAAGGGTCTCCAAGAAGATTGATGCAACAAGATTTGGCTATGATTAAATCTGACATCTTGGGTGATAGTCAGGTGTGTTCCAGTAACCCTTTCTGTAAGGAAATGGCTATGGTCTAGTCAGAATTTGAAGTTTGTAAGTTATTCAAGAGAAAAAGATATGGCTAAATCCTAGCCATATCTTTTTGTATTTAAAGACATAGACTAATGTCTTTAATTGCGCTCTGTTATGATATTCCTAAATTTCATTTATTATTTTATAGACAAATCTCAAATTTTTTTCGTCTAAATTATTCAATTTTGTATTGATTTTTTCAATCAAAGTTTCTTTTGAAACGAGGTGATTAAATTGAAAAATATCCTCATAACTAATATCAAGACTTTCTAATATCTTTTCTAATGTTTCAAATGAGGGATAATTTCTGCCATTTTCAATGCGACTGAGATGTTTTGGGTCAATTCCAACAGTCTCTGCCAATTTATCTTGAGTGAGTTTTCGTTTTTCTCTAAATTCTTTTATTCTTAGACCTAATAGTTCTTTTTTGGATTTCATGTTTCACCACCAAAGAAATCATATTAAATAAATCTATTTCTGATAACTATATCTATATAGATAATATTGCATATAGGTGATACTTAATGTATAATAGTGATGTATAAAGTTAAATTATATGAATTTAGGTGATATAAATGAATACAAAAACTAAGTCGAAATCTGGTTTCACACTCGCTGAGGTTCTTATAACCCTTGGCATTATCGGAGTTGTTGCAGCCATGACAATTCCGACTTTGATTGAAAGATATAAAGAACAAGAATTGGTAACCCGTTGGTTTAAATTTTATTCTTTGTTGCAACAGGCAATAAAACTAGCAGAAGAAGAGTATGGTGACCATACGACATGGAAATTTGAAACCTACAAGAATGGTGATTATAGAAACCAAGAGCCTGATGAGACAGGTACTGCTTATGGATATTTGAAGCCATTTTTGCAAATTGCAAATGATTGTCCTGTCGGTGGCAAAAATTGTTTTTTAACAGGAAGTGATTATACTTTTTTAGATAATAAAGGAAAAACTCAAATTTGTAGTTATTATGGACCTGCTGTAAAGCTTCTATCTGGTGAGACAATTTGTTTTAGAGGTGGTTCTACTCATTTTATTGTGGATTTGAATGGTAATGCACCACCAAATAAGTTTGGTGTGGATGTTCAGTATTTTTCATTTATAGATTTACCAGAAAGTCGATTTTATCCTGGTTTTAATTGGGGGTGGGTGGCATCAGCCGATAATGCTGAATATTGTAATATAGAAAGTAGTACTTGGCATAATGGCGCAAGTTGTGGATTTTGGATACAAAGGTACAAAAATATGGATTATTTAAGAATGTCAAAAGCTGAAGTAAAGACAAATTGGAAGCCAAAAAGAAAATAGATTTTGACGCTGTGTTCTTTGTATGGCAAGTAAATCTGGTTATACAACAAACAAGCGACTCCACTGAGTCGCTTGTTTAGTGTGTTTAAAACTTTATTACCTATTAAAAAGTACCAGCTGGTTTCTTTTGAGGAGTTGCACCAGGAATTGATTGCCAATTTGCAGCCATGATTTTTTTGAATGATTTCAAAGCTGTGTCTTCAAGTTCACCAAGTTCATCAGCTTCCATAATCAATTCTCTCAATGGCATCAAAGCTCTTTGGTCTCTCAAAACGCCTAATGCAGCAGCTGCACCAGCTCTAACCAATTCATTTTCTGAACGATTTTTCATAACATCAATCAATGCAGGAACTGCTTTTGTATCATTTAATTTTCCTAGAGATGTAACTGCGTAAATTCTTACGTTTACCCATTCGTCATACAACATATTGATAATTTTATCAACAGCTTTTTTATTGCCGATTTCGCCCAATGCTCTAGTTGCATCACATCTTACATTAACTTTTTCGTGGTCTAATGATGCAATCAAAGCGTCTGTTGCAACATCACCAATTTCAATCAAAGCATCTGTTGCGGTAATACAAACTTGTGGGTTTTCATCGTTTAATGATTCAACAAGTGGTTCAACAACAATAGCACCACCCAAACGACCTAATGCACGAGCTGCACGAACACGTACATCTACGTTACGGTCTTCACGTAAAGATTCAATCAAGTGAGTTGTTGCAGCAGAGTCGCCCAATTCGCCTAAAGCTCTAGCAGCATACAATCTAACTGAACCGTTTTTATCGTGTTTCAAAACATCAATCAAAGGTTCAACAGCTTTTGAATCGCCCATTTCGCCCAAGATACGAGCTGCATTATATCTAACTTTTTCAGAATTACTTGTTCTTAAGTCAGTTAATAATTCATCAAACGATTTTTTCACTTGTTTTTTCTTACTGTTCACACTAATTGTCATTATTTTCCTCCGACACTATACAATAATTTCACACCTACTCTTTTATAAAGTTTTTCTGTTGGAAATTATTGCCTTTTTAACATCTATATATTAATTTTTGTTTACAATTCATATATTATTTTCTAATTCCTACTACATTGCAGTTTGGTCAGTCAGGCTATTAAGGGTAATGCTGACACTTATTTATGCTGTACTACTATTATAACATATTTTTTATGTAAAGTCTTCAATTGTATACAAAATTACAAAAAATATTATAATTGTTTTTCTAAAAATAACTCTGTTTATATAATAATCAGGACAAGTTTGTAATATTTCTTAACGATTTGCTACTCACCTTTGATAGTAATAATAAATTCTGTTCCAATACCTAATTCGCTCAAAACCTTGATTTTGCCACCATGTTTGTCAATTATCTTCTGACTGATGGCAAGTCCCAATCCAGTGCCGACCCCTACGCCTTTTGTAGTAAATCCTGCGGTGAAAATTTTATTCAAGTTTTCTTTTGATATTCCTTTTCCGTTATCTTTGATTTTGACAATCAGGTTTTTGTCTATGTATTCGGTTGAAATCGTAATTGTCCCATTGCCTTCTATTGCCTGACATGCATTTACTAAAATGTTTGTAAATACTTGGTTGAGCATGTTTGGATAGCATTTTACAAGTGGAATGTTGCCATAATTTTTTATAATTTCAATTTTATTTTTTGTCTCATGTCTAATCAAATCAAGGGTCAAATCAAGTTCTTTATTTATGTTTGCCTCTTGCAATTCGGATTCATCAAGCCGAACAAACTTTTTGAGGGAAACGACAATGTTGCTGATTCGCTGAATTGCCTCAGAATCAATTGAATTAATTTGGGTGAACATTTCTTTTAAATCTTCTTGTTCTATTTGTGGGATTAGCTTTGAAATAATAGAATTATTGGATTTAATTGATGCTACAGGGGTATTGATTTCGTGAGCAACACCTGCAACTAACTGACCTAATGATGCCATTTTTTCCGAATTAATCAGTTGTAATTGCGTTTCTTTCAGTTCATCAAGTGCAGCTTTCAGGTCTTTGACGTTTTTGGCGTTCTTTTGGTACAATTCAGCTCTGATAATTGCGTTACCAAGCTGTGATGAAACGGCATCAAGAATTTCACGTTCTTCATTTAATTCGCGCTTTTGATAACTCAACAAAACCAATACCCCAAGCATTTTTTGCATGTGAAAAATAGGAACGATAATACGCAATACCGATTGTTTAAATGGTTCTGCCTCAACATATTCTGATAATGAGTAGCTGATAGAAATTCTATTTATATCCAGAGATTTCATTGCATGGGCATCAAAAGATATTTGAGTCCCTTTAGCTGTGTCGTATTCGCCATAAGTTTCTTCAATCTTGAATCCTGCCTCAACAGCAGATGCATAATATGCCTTAAAACAGCCAAACATGATAGCAAGTTCTTTTAATGCTGAATTTAAAATCATAGAGATGTCCATAGATTCTCTTATGATGTTTGAGACTTTGTTAATCAGTGCGATTCGAATTGCTTGAGATTGTGCTTTCAGTCGGATTTTTTGGAGTTCTTCATTTTCCTCTTCTAACTGTTGAAGTTTGTTTTTATATTTGACCTGCTCCTTCTGATTATCTTTTAACAAGACATCTGAACTCACATCGACAAGAAAGATTATTGTATATTTACCACGTTTAACGGCAGTCATATCATAGAAAGTAACTTGTCCGTTCAATGATGTATAAGATACTCTGGCGAAGAAATTTTCTTTAGAAACAATTGCCTGAAAAATTGGTGAATACAAATCAACATTTTCACTGTCCATCGGACACATGTCAAAATTCATTTGGTGCGCGAATTTTCGGATATCATCAAAATGTTTAAAAACATGGCAAAATGTATTGTTCTTAAACACAACATCTTCATAATCCCTGACCACAATAACCGGATCTCTGTATTGATTGAAAAAATCAAACTTCTTCATAATAGAATTATATGCCAATATCAGACTTTGGGCAATGGGGAAATGGGAGAGGTTATTTACTTAATTTCAGGAACTTTCCAACCTCTATTTTTTACTAGTGCCATACACCATTTACCATTGCCACCTTTTGAACAATTTTGCTCAATTTCTTTTTGAGTTCTGTCACTACCTGCTGGAACAAATTTTTCAATTTCAGGTTTAAAAACCAAAATAAATATATCTTTGCCAAGCATATTAGGATTTTTATCACCATTTGTGTCAATGTAGAATGCTAAACTTACTGATTCGGCGATACTAACACCAAGACTTAAAATTTGCCCTTGTAAATAATCATCCATACATATATAACTACCATTCAATAATTGAAAAGAAATTGTTTTATTACCACAACCATATCCGGAATAATAAGATGGAAGCATTTTATTTCCATATAAGTCTTTAGCATTTGTATTCCAACACCCTTGCTCGTCATAGCAGATATTTGCAATTTTTATATATGGTAAAAAATATGTACTAAACCATTCTTTCATATATTTCATGTCATTCATTTCATCCAGACTTATACTACTCATTGCGCCGTCATCATTTGCAGATGTCATCATTTGCTGTAAAATTGAATAATCTTCTTTTAGTATACTTTCTGTGTGTCTGTTATGTAATTTGGCAAGTAGAGTCGGAATAGTCATGGCTGCAACGATTCCGATAATGCCAAGTGTTATTAGCACCTCCGCCAAGGTAAAAGCAAATTTAGTTTTGGTTTGTTGCCAATTTACGTGCGTAGCAGATTTCGCCAAAGTAAATCTAAATTTCCAGTTTTCTATATGATTTTTCATAATTATTTCTCCATATTTTACCTTTTATTTACAAATTATACTTTATATTTCTATATTAATCAAATTAATATTACCTTTAATTTCGTACAAAAATATGTTTATAAAACGTATTATCTTACTAGGAGGGCTTATGGGGCTTAAAAAAGTTTTTGCAAAAAATTTAAAAGAGCTTAGAAAGCGTAACAAAATGACCCAAGAACAGTTGGCTGAGCTTGTTAATGTTGCCCCAAGGCATATTTCATTTATTGAAACCGGTAGAAGTTTTCCTTCTTGTGAGTTGTTAGAAAGATTATGTGCAGTTTTGCATACAAGCGCTTTTGAATTTTTTAGTACAGAAGAAGAATTGTCTCAAAAAGAGTTGATGCAAAAGTTGTCGTATTTGTGTGAAAAACTGGATAAAACGCAGTTAAATTTTCTTGTAAAAATTGCAGAAGAATTGTATTAAACAAGCTTATTTTTATTATTTTGATTTATAAAATTTTCACCTGCTATAATAATGGTATGAAAGATATTGAACAAAATTATGAAGATTTTATATCAACTGTAAGTCATGAATTGAGAACTCCGTTGACATCAATTCGTGGATTTTCGCAAACCATGTTGGCATCTTGGGACAAACTTGATGACGAGAGTAAAAAGAAATTCATAAAAATAATAGAAGAGCAGTCAAACAGACTTATTCACCTTGTGGAGAATATGTTATCAGTGACAAAATTGCAAAATGGTAATAAAATAGTCTACAACGAAATGAATATAAAAATGCCGGTGGAACAAATAATTTCTGTTGTTAAATCGCAATATCCGAACCAAAAATTCGAGTTTAATTACGAAAATCATTTACCGAATATTTTTGTTGACCGAGACAAATTTCAACAAATTATGACCAATTTAATAGAAAACAGTGCAAAATATTCATCAGGTGATAATGTTACAAGGATTGATACCAGTGTTTTGGACAATTCTGTAAGAATAAGAATTTCAAATGTTGGAATTGGTATTGAAGCATCAGATTACGATAGGATTTTTACCAAATTTTCGCGTATAGATAATCCGTTGACTCGAAAAGTTCAAGGCAGTGGTCTCGGTTTATATATAACAAAAAGTTTGGTGGAAAAGATGGATGGCAAGATTACCGTCGAATCAAATCCGAAAAATGATGGGTCGAATCTTGCGACAATTACGTTTACCGTATCTTTTCCAATAAGAACAATTGAAGAACAAGCGAGGATAAAATGCAGTCAGTAACTTTAATCATTGATAAGAGGTTGGAATTATCTACAAAATATAAAAAGATTTTGGAATCTGAATCAAATGATGTAATTATTTCCAAAGATTTGATTACTTCAATTAAATTAATTCAGGACAAAGAACCTGATTTGATAATAATTTCGGATAGTTTTGATGATGATTTATCTGATTTTTGCAAACAAGTTCGAGCATTGACTTATGATATGCGCCCAATTATCGTTGCAATGTCAAAATCTGCGGATTTTAATGACCGTATCAAGGTTATAGAAAGCGGTGCGGATGATTTTTTGTCTGAGCCTGTTAATTCAGAAGAATTTAAGGTGAGAATGTTGGCACATTTGAGACGAGAATTTGAGTCAAATCTTGATTTAAAACACATGTTGCCAAACAAAAATTATTCAATGCGTGCAATAAAAAGATTGCTGTCTGAGGATAAAAAATGGGCAGCGTTATATATAAGTATTGAAAATTTTGAAAGTTATAAACAGGCATATACTCAATTGGCGTCTGACAAATTGCTCCAAACGTATTGTGCAATTATTCAAGCATCATTGAATAAAAATGATTATATGGGTGAACTTTCTGAAAATACTTTTTTGGTAATTACAGATGCTATAAAAGCAGAACGCCTTGCAAGATTTTTGATTTTTGCGTTTGATTCTGTTGCAGGTAAGTTTTATGCAGAACATGACCTTGATAGAGGTTATATGATTCTCCAAGGGGATGAATACGCTGGACGTAGAGCCAATTTTGTTCACTCAACAATTAGTGTTGTGACAAATGAAGTTACCAGATATAAAGATAGTGCACAGGTTATTAATACTTTGCTTGAAATTCATCGACTTGCAGATAATCCGAACCGTTCAAATTACTTGATGGAACGTCCGCAAATTTCTGGTACTGATTCAATTCAGGAACGAGAATACAATAACAAGATTCTTATTTTTGAAACGGATGAAGCTTTGAGTATTTTACTTAATACAATATTGAATCTCCAAGGCTACAAAACAACTGTTGTAAATGAATATAAAATTCCTGAAGAAAATGAAATTCCTGCTTTGATAATCATTGATGCAGGGGATTTGGAAAAGAAAAATGGTTTGAATTTGTGCTACAAATTGAAACAGGAAGAACCTTACAAAAATTCAAAAATTATTGTTACATCAATTATTCATGACAAAGAATTGGTATTAAATACAGGTGCGGATTTGTATTTGCCAAAACCTTATGAAATTCCGAATTTAATCAAATGGGTAAATGAGTTTATAAAAGAATTTAACCTGTAACAAAAGTTAGTCAAAGGTGCTATCCGATTTGACATGTTTGCTTGCTTAAATTACTATCAAAGCAAAGAGGAAATGAAGTGAATATCTTCAACTGTCGCCGCAGCCGTAAAAGTCGGAATGCTCAAAAATATCATCATCTGCGTGCAGTTCGGATGAGTGGAAAGGTTTTTGTGTGTCCTCTTTAAAATATTGCTAAGATAAAGAGGATTTTTTAATGTCATTAGGCTCGTCTGCCGTACATTCTCATAGTGTAAAAGCTGCTGGTTCTTGTCCACACGGATTGCCACAAGGTGCGTGTCCGATTTGCAGTGGAATGGCAGGTGGAAATTCTACAACAAAACGTGATATTCCGCGTAATGTCGGAGAAATGACATATAATCAGTGTGCTGCTATTGGTGCAATGATAAGGGCGCAAAAACAGGCAAGGGCACAAGCGCAAGCTGCACAACAAAGTCATCTTCAAGCATTAGCCGATTTTCAAAAAAACATTTCAAATACTCATCAAAGATTGATGGATTTGGCTGCTGCAATAAGAGAAACAATGCCTGATTTGGTTGCAAAACCTGTAAATTTTGTATTAATTGGTATAGTTGGCAGTGTTTTGAATATTGTTCAAAATATTCCAACTGTAATTACAAATATTGCTCAAGCTATCTCTCAAAAATTTGCGGATATTTCAGATAAATTAACAGCGATTTATGGTGAATTAAAAGCAGCGATTGGTGAAAAAGTTTCTAAATTTTTAAAAGAAACTAAGAAAAAACTGAAGTCATTATTTTTCTTTTTTGGTGTAACAGAAACTGATGATGAAGATAAAAAAATTGAAGAAGCAAAACGAACTTTTGAACTCAAAACATTTATAAATAAACTTTTTCAAAGAACAAAACAAGAAAAGGAAATAGATAAGGATGCACATTAATCCGTTAAACGATGCGGAAAATTTAAGACAACAGCGAAATTTGACAAACTCTCAAAAGCGCAATAATCTTTCCACTAAAGAAGGGGTTGTTGTTAATAGCACTGTAAAAGAAGGTTTGTCTGAAGCTAAAAGTAATTATATGATATCAGATGAAATATCAATGCCTGCGCAGTTGTATACTGATAAAAAAATTGTTGATAAAAAATTGTTACCGTTGAGTGCAATTGTACTTGGTGTGATGTCATCAATTGCAATTTTGACCGGTTTTGTAAATCATAGTGCCAAAATCGCTAAAAATTTGGCAAAAGAAAAATGGTTGCCAGCTCTTACACGAAATGTCAATATTAATAGCGAGTATTCTCAAGTTATGTACCAAATGGTGCAAAGTCCAAATAAGAAGACTTTTTTGGCTGGTATTGGAACATTGACACTCGGTGCGATGGCATTTATGGGACAAACATTTTTAGAAGGTTATAAGGAAATTTGGGTTAAGCGGAAAGACTCAGATATTCAAAAAAATCTTCAAGAAAATCTTGTTGCTGTTGAAACAGAATCCTTTGCCGGTAAAATGCAGATTATTCGCAGTATGCTTTCTAAATATGCAACGGATTTTGAAAAATATTTGAAAGACGATAATGAAAAGATTCTTCCAAACTTTGGCAAAAATAAATATGTGACAAGTTTTACTTCTCAAGACCAATTACAAAAACAAGAAAATAAAAAACAGAATTCAAATTTGGCAAATATTGTGCTTGGAATTGGTACATTTGTTGGAATTGTTGGGCTTGGGTATTTGTCTTTAAAAAATCTTACTAAAAGTAAAATCAATCTTGATGAAGGTTTGAAACGTACAAAATCTGCGATTGAAGAACTTGTCAAAACTTCAAAGGAAGAGACAAAAGTTATTGATAAAGACAATTTAGAACACATGTTCCGTTCAATTGAGTGTTCAGATGGTGCTGAAGAATTTATTACGAAACAGGTTAATGCATTGAGTTGGGAGAATGTGAATGAAAAGAAAAAATTCTTGGAAGATATTTTGCTTAATATGCGTACATCTGCAATAAAAGCTAATCCGAACTACGCAGGGGATGGTACTCCAAAACCTGCATTTAACTCGTTTGTAAATGAGTATCTTGCATTTTTCTATAACTGGTTGCTTGATACGGCAAATCCACAATTTAAACACCTTTTCCTTGGAATAACAGGAGTTACGGCAGTCGCTTATGGGGGAAAACTTGCCGGTGATGCGATTAAAGAGGTTCAAGTTAAGAAAATAAATGCAGAAACAGAGTTAGAACTTCAAAATCGTCTTGTTTCCACTGAATTGCGCAACTTTAAGTCTAAAAAAGATGCGGCTATAAGACCACTGGTTGAGGAATTTTATAAACAGGTAGATAGTGGTAAAAAAAGTAAAGAAGAATTGAAGGCAATGGCGGAAAATGTTTTGTTTGAAGTGAAAAACGGTCCTCCGTATGTATATTCGTAAGGTGGTAATTAAATGATTCAACAAATTTCTATAGTTCAATATCAGAATCCGCAACATCCACACCTTGTTAAAAATATGTCACAGCCTTATTATGCCTGTACATCTGCTCAGCTTCCGACACCTGATAGGAACTACTGTATTTTTGATAAAAATGAGGTTGACTATTTTGTTAGACAAAAAGAAAATGCTCTGCCATATTTGACAGATATTTTACAACATTCAAATAACGAGGCGCAAGTGACAGAAACCTTGTATATAATGGATAGAATGCTTGATGATGGTACAAAAGGGATTGACAAATTGTATCCTGTTTTTGCGAGGTTCAATGGTACGAAATCTCCAAATATTCAGACTTTTTTAGCAGGTATTTATCGCAAAATCCAAGTTCCTGATGCATTTGGCCCTTTGGTTAATATGCTTATAAAAAATTCAATTGACCCACCTAATCCAAATCAGACTTTTGACCCAAATGAAGAAATTGGCGGTGCAATTTTGAGTTACTTGTCTAATAATTTTAGGAAATAATATTCTTCGCCTCTTGAAATGGAAATATTTTTAAGAAATAATGTATTTGTAATAAGTTGGAATTAAGATATGAATATTGAAACAAATATTGCCTTGTCTGAAAAATTATATAACATCAGTGTGGTTTTGGATAATTATTGCAAATTTAATACTGAAGTTGAGGAGTTACAAAATATTGCCCCAATTATTGAGTACATGCGTAATTTGGCAGATGAGCTCTGCGCTGATAAGGAAAGTAAAGATATTTGCCATTAGTGAGAGAAAATATTATATCCAAAGCTTGTCTTTGTCATTACTGAACATTATTCAACAAAATAACCGCATTGGCTTCAATTGCAAGTTTTTGCCCAACGGCATCCATTTTTTCTTTAGTTTTAGCTTTTATAGACAAATTTTCAGGCTTAATTTCTAAAATTTTGCATAAAACTTCTTTCATCTTTGGAATATATGGCATCATTTTGGGAGCTTGGGCAATAATATTACTGTCGATATTGCCGATAGAATAACCTTTTTCTCTTACCAAATCATAGACATGTTTTAGCAAAATTGTGCTGTCAATATTTTTGTATTTGGGGTCAGTATCAGGGAAAAGAGTGCCGATATCATCAAGTGCTAACGCACCAAGCATTGCATCAATCAAGGCGTGAATCAAAACATCTGCATCTGAATGTCCCAGCAAACCTTTTTCGTGAGTGATTTTTATTCCGCCAATAATTAAATCTCTGCCTTCAATAAGCTTGTGGATATCATAGCCAATTCCGATTCTGTACATATTTTCCCTTTCTGATAATATATCTTTCTCATTATAGCATATATTGGTGTAATATGCTATAATAAGCAAAAATAGTGGGTGAAAGATGAGAAGTATTCCTGAAAATTTAATTAGTTCAATTACCGTTAAACGTCCTATTCAACATACTACGACAACGGTTGAACAACCGCAGTATGATTATGAAGAATATAGTAGTGCCTTACCGTTTTATTATTTTATAAGTCCAAGCTTGGGTTGCTTACTAATTATATTGGGAGTTGTTGTATTAATTGTTCAGGTTTTAGCTCCTTTTTTGTTATTAATTTTACTAAGGAAACAAAAAAAATATATGTGCACAAAATGTTACAAACAATTTTTGCGAGAAAAGAAAAATCCAAAAATTTGTCCGAATTGCGGTGGTGAAGTTATCGAAATGGATGGACGTGCTCAAAAATTTTAGATTTTTGGGGCAACAGTAACAAATTTTTCAATTGCTTTTACAAATCCGTTGTTTTCAACTGTATCGGTTATATAATCAGCGCAAGCTTTTAATTCCTCACTGCCATTACCCATTGCAACACCGATTCCACCTGCTTTAACAAGGTCAATGTCGTTGTTTTGGTCACCAATTGTCAAAAGTTCTTCTTTTTTTATACCCCATAAGTTGCACAAAAACTGTACTCCAAGAGATTTTTTTGCATCTCCTGAACCGATTTCACAAAAATAAGGAGTTGATTTTACGATATATAAATCAGGGTATTTTGCCTTTAATTCATCAACCCAAGAGGTTACTTTTTCCGCATTGTTTAAGTCGATTGCCAAAATTTTATTAACATTTTCGATTTTCAAATCATCAAATGAACAAACTGTATAATCAATAAATTTTCCATCAGTGTAGTATTTTACGATATCGTTGTCATGTTCAACATACAATTTATCATCAAGGTAAAGATTTATGTGAATATTGTTTTTGCGTGCCCATTGTATAATCTCTTTGGCATACTTTGGGGATAGTGTATTTTGGTATAAGGTTTTGCCACTGATATCTTTAATAAGTCCGCCTTGATATGAAATTATTGGTGTATTCAAGCCAAGTTCACGAGCAACAGGCATGGCGGCAATATGCATTCTGCCAGTAACAAGGACAACTTTAATTCCGTTTGATGAGAGATTTTTTATGCAATTTTTAAGTTCTGGTGTGAAATTTAACCCCCATTTTAAAATTGTTCCGTCAATATCTGTTGCTATCATTTTTATCATTTTAAAAATCCTCGTTATAGCCTAATTTTTAATCTGTTTTGCCAAAATATTCACACTACGTGTAAGTGTACAAATTGTCTTTGCATCATTTATTTTGCCTGAATAAATCATTTCTAAAACATCAGAAAGCTTATATTTACTGCATTTTAGAATTTCTCCCTCATCAGGATGGTCTCCAACATAAGTCAAATCGGTTGCAAGGTAGAGGTATAATTTCTCTGTACAAATTCCTGGAGTTGTGTTGATATATCCAAGAGAGTTCCAATTTTTTGCACGGTATCCTGTTTCTTCTTCAAGTTCTCTTTTGGCTGCAAAGTCAGGGTTTTCGCCTTTTTCAAGTTTCCCTGCAGGAAGCTCTAAAATTGTTTCTTTTAGCGGATATCTATATTGTTTTACCAGTAAAATTGTTTCAGGGTCTTTGAGTGCCGCGATTACAACGCCACCACTATGCAGAACCACTTCTCTAAATGATTTGTGTCCGTCAGCTACTTCAACATCATCTTTGATGACGGTGATTACTTTTCCGTCATATACAACCTTTGAGTTTAATGTTTTTTCTGTAAAATCCATATCAGTATATTAGCATAAATTGAAGTGCTGCTCAAGGTAATCTAAAATCTGAAATCACGTTCGCCGTGTTCGATTTTTTCAAGGTTTTGCTCAACTTTACATTCAAGATTTTGATTTTTAAATGTTTCTAATTCTTTTTTTATAAGAGTTTCACCAATTTTTTTTGTATCATTTGATGCGTAATCTTCCAAATATTCTTTCAAGGTCATAATCGCATTCGGATGGCAGAAATTGTGGATTTGTTGTTCTTTACAGATTTCCATAAATCTGTCACCCACTCTGCCTTCTCTATAGCAGGCTGTACAAAAACTAGGTACATAACCGAGTTCCATAAGCCATTTTACGATTTGGTCTAAAGAACGTCTGTCTTCAACTTCAAATTGTGCGGTTTCTTCTTCTGATTCTTGTTCAGGATGAGCGTAACCTCCTACGCTTGTTTTAGAACCTCCGCTGATTTGAGAAACTCCTAGTTCAAGCACTCTTTCTCTACATTTTTTAGATTCCCTTGTTGAGATAATCATACCAGTATAAGGTACAGCAATTCTGATACAAGCAACGATTTTGGCAAATGTATCATCATCAATCCCGTTATCAAATGTAGATGGGTCAATATCATCAGCACGTCTGATTCTTGGAACAGAGATTGTGTGAGGACCTACTCCAAATGCTGCTTCTAGGTGTTCTGCATGCATTAAAAGTGCGCTAAATTCATATCTGTATAGTTCAAGCCCAAATAATACACCAAGTCCAACATCATCAATACCGCCTTCCATTGCTCTGTCCATAGCTTCTGTGTGGTATGCATAATTATGTTTTGGACCTGTTGGGTGAAGTGTTTCGTAAGACTCTTTGTTATAAGTTTCTTGGAACAAAATATATGTGCCAATGCCTGCCTCTTTGAGTTTTTTGTAGTTTTCAACGGTTGTGGCTGCAATATTTACGTTTGCTCGACGGATAGCTCCATTTTTATGATGTACAGAATAAATTGTTTTTAGGGATTCCAAAACATATTCAATAGGGTTGTTTACAGGGTCTTCTCCTGTTTCAATTGCCAGACGTTTATGTCCCATATCTTGCAACGCAATAACCTCTTCTCGGATTTCATCTTGAGTCATTTTTTTGCGTGGAATATGTTTGTTTTTTGCGTGGTATGGACAATATACACAGCCGTTTACACAATAATTTGATAAATATAACGGAGCAAATAAGACAATTCTGTTTCCGTAGTAATCTTGTTTGATTTTCTTTGCAAGTTCAAAAATTTCTTGATTTTTTTCTTCAATTTCACAATCAAGTAAAACTGCTGCCTCTCTATGAGAAAGCCCTTTGCCAATTTTTGCTTTTTCTAAAATTTTATCAATAAGTTCAATATTATTTTTGTTATTTTTTGCGTATTCTAATGAGGCTAAAACTTCCTCATGATTTATGAATTCTTCGGCTTTGTGTGATTTGGGATTAAACATAATTTTCTCTCTATTTTTGTCTTCTATACTTTTATCATAGAACATTAAGGCAAAATGTAAAGGTTTGAGTTTGGGTAATAAAAAACGGTCAAATGTAAATTCATTTAACCGTTTTTTAGATTTATAATTGTTTTAATTATGCTTCTTGAGCTTGTTTATCTGCTGCTTTTCTTGCTGCATGGTTAGAACACTTATCTGTAATTGCACCTAATACTAAACCACCAAGAGCACCCAATGTTGCTGCAGTTCCTGATGTTATTGCTGCTTGTTTAATAGGTGTTTTGAACTTCATTAGTTTTAATGTTGTTAATACAGCAGTTGGGAATGTTACCGCGCCTAATAAAGTACCTAATTTTTTACCAGTATTTGATTTGTAGTAAACATTACCATTTCTTGTTGTGTTTGCACGAGATTCTTCTTGCAAAATTTCTTTAGTATCATTTGATTCTTTTAAGTTTGCAATTTTATTGTGTTTTTTATTTGCAACGGCATCAACAGCAACACCGCATGCAATTGATGCTGCAAGAATTGCCGGTGCCATGATTTTAGCTGTTTTCTTAGCAGAGTTCATAAACTCAACTACTTCTTGCATCATTGATCTTGTATCATTGCTTATATTTTGTGATTTCCCGCCTAAATTAATTATTTCATTAATTTTATTTGCGGCATATCCTTCTAAAAGTGTTCCGCCACCACCGATAGTACCGGCTACAATACCTGTTTTCAAACCGGCATGAGTTTGGAATGGTTTATTTTCTGTATCTTCAGATTTACCTTTAAAAGCCATGTTTCTATTGGCTGTTAAGTTATAGTTTTGTACTGATAGCATGTTTTTCTCCTACATTTTGCCTGCATGCATATTAAATCTCTAAAGATTTGATTTTGCTAGTGAATAATCTTCACTGTAACAAAAATTTACTTTGAAAGCTTTTTCTTGACCCAGTTTTCAAGAATTTTTAGAGGTGAACGAGTTATTCCAAGCGCCCACGCAGGGATATCTTTTGTTACCACCGTTCCGGCACCGATATTTGCGCCTTCTTCAACTGTTATCGGAGCGACAAGCACTGTATTTGAGCCTATTTTTACATTATCTTTTAAAATAGTTTTTGTTTTTTCTTTGGTTAGTGGATTGTAGTTTGCAGTGATTGTGCCTGCGCCGATATTTACATATTCACCAAGTTCTGAATCTCCGATATAAGATAAATGACCAACATTTGTGTTAGAAGAAATTTTAGCTTTTTTTACTTCGACAAAATTTCCAACTTTTACATTGTCGCAAACTTCAACATTCCCTCTAAAATGTGCGCAAGGTCCGATTTTACAACTTTTGCCGATTGTATTTTTCCCTTCAATATATGTGAAAGGATAAACAATTGAGTCTTGTCCTATTTCGGTATCTTCGCTAATCCAAGTAGAATCAGGGTCAACAATTGTAACACCGTTTATCATATAGCGTTCAAGGTTTCTATGATTCATCATTTTGGCAGCTTGCGCAAGGTTTAATCTTGAATTAATACCGTAGATTTCATCACTGTTTTCTAAAATGTAAGCATTTACTTTTAGGGCTTTTGTTTTTCCCCAAGAAATGATATCTGTAAGATAATATTCTCCTTGAGCATTGTTACTTTTTAATTGACCAAATGCATCTTTGATTTTGCCCCAGTTTAGACAATAAATTCCTGCGTTAACCTCTTTTACGGCTTTTTGTTCAGGATTGGCATCTTTTTCTTCAACAATACATTGCAAAGAATTGTCTTGTTCTCTAATGATTCTGCCATATCCTGTAGGATTGTCAAAAAGTGTACTCATAACGGTGATATCTGAGTTTTGAGACTTGTGATATTCAACAAATTTTTTCAAAGTTTCCTCTTGGACAAGCGGAGTATCTCCGCAAAGAATCAAAACAAGTCCGTCATAATTTTGTAAATCTGGACATACCATAGAAACAGCATGACCTGTTCCAAGTTGCGGTGACTGAAGAACTGTTTTTGCATTTTCGTAATTTGATTTGACAAAATTTTCTACTTCCTGCGCGTGATGTCCAACAATTACATATTCTTCTGATACAAAATTTTTCACGTTATCCAAAACATAACCAAGCAAAGTTTTTCCCATTATTTGGTGTAAAACTTTTGGTGTAGTTTCGGATTTCATTCTTGTACCTTTACCAGCGGCTAAAATGACGGCTTTAATATCCATTGTAATTTCTCCCTTTTTTCTAGTCTTTTATCTTTGTAATTTTCGCAAAAATAAAGTTTTCTTGCAAGTTTGTGGGAGATTATTTACATATTTATGGAAATATTATTAATAATTAGACAAATGAAAATTTGTTTGGTATATTTATTATGGGTCAGTACCCATCACACCCACCCACACACGCAGTTACTAGCTAATTGGTGGAAAGGGGGTGAAAAAGTGATTGTAGAAATAATAAAGCTATTATTAGCACTAGCAATACTAACAATAGCTTTTAAAATTTAAACAATTATAGGGTACTAAACAAACCTTTAAGAATTCGCACCTCTTAGAGGTTTGACCCTTTCATATTATTTACGATTTTTTGACTTTTGTCAAGCCATGCTTAAATCATCTCCAGTTGTATATTCTGAGGGGTTTGTAGTTCTTTTATCAGGTTGATATTTTGTGATTTAATTTTTAATTTTTTGATTTTTAAATTTGAAACCAAAACATCATCACATACACAAGATAGTGCATAATCGTTTTCCAAGTTGGTTGAAAACATTGCTTTTGGAGGTTTGCCCAGCTTGATTTCAGCCTCATGGATAGTCCAAAATCTGTAGAAATCTTTTTTGGTCGGATTTACAATATTTTTGTTATATCTATCCATAATTTTTTGGTAATTTCTTGGATACATATATTCTGTATCGACTCCAATATTTGCGTTATTAAATCCAACAAGTACAATATTTTTTGAGTGTGAAACACTAAAATAAATTTCGTTATTTTTGAAATAAGGTTTTTTATTTTTTAATTCAATTTCCGTATTTTTAATATTGTAAACCTGTTTTGCTATAAATTTTGTCAAAAATAGTCCACAAAGATGTTCAAGGTATTTTTCTTCAGATGAGAATTTCCGATTGTCACTAAATTTTTTTAAAGAATTTATGTCAATTGAATTTAAAAATTCTTCTTTTTTTAAATAATAAATTTCCATAATTATACCTATAGAATAACAGAATCAACAAGAGGTTTTGCCATATCTAACGCACGATTAAGTCTATTAGGATTTGTCCAAAAATCATCAGCCTCAATAAATCTTTTTACTATTTTTCGAGCATAAGAACCAACAGCAACTCCACAATATGAAATTTCACACATTTTGGCAAGTTCTGTTGTTTTGGCATTTGTTCCGCCAGAAAGCATTAAATATACTGGTAGTTTTTCATTATGAACAATTTCCGCAGTCGCAACTGCTTGGAGAGTAGATTTGTAGTTGTCATCTCCCCCGCTCATAGGAAAACCATCTGCTTGAATAATAGTTGTGTATGGTTTTCGGTCTTTAATCATTTCTTTTATGCGGTTGACTAAACCTTCGTCACTTAATTTTCCGCGACTTGTACAGATACTCAAAATACCTTCAAAGTTGTCGTTGATGTATTTCCATTTTTTAGAAATTTCGTCAGTATTATTTCCCATTGCATGAAATTCTATACAATCAATACCTTTATCTACAATAGGAGGAAGGACTTCGCTAAGATTTTTTTCTTCCGATATATAAGAAATTGCTGCGCGCGAACATACTTTCCAACATTTTCCACATCCGATACATTTGTATTTTTTTACTTTGGCATAATGAATTGCGCCTTGTGGGCAAACTTCTTCACAAGCTCCGCAATTCACACATCTGTCATAATCAATAACGGCTTTTTTAACATGTGGGTCATTTTTTATTCCAACACTTACACATAAATATGCATCATAAACTTTGGCAAGTTCAAGTGCGTCTCGTGCGGCTTGGATGACTTCTTCGTTTGCCGAAAGGTCAAAAAATCTACATCCGGCAATAGCGTACACGTAAACAAGACGCTTAATTTCTTCAATATCTTCATTACCAGCTCCACAAACCAACTTGAAACAGTGATTTGTGTCTAACAATTCTTTTAACATTATTTCACCATATAGTTATAAATGATTTCAGATGCGTGTACAATAAAATCTTTACCTGCAATGGCATTATGCGGACGATTAGCAAGGATTACAACGATATATTTTTTGCCGTTTGGTGTAATTACGATACCTGCATCGCCAAGCATTGTGCCGATGTCTCCTGTTTTGTGCAAGAATACAGAACCTGCTCCAAGACCTGCTTGAATCAATCTGTTGTTGTGAACATGTCCCATATAATTTAGCATTTTACTTCTTGATTCTTCTGATAAAAATTTGTCATTTTCATCAATGTTATAAAGCATTTCAGCCATTTCTTTGGCAGTTGTTCTGTTTGTTCCTGTCAAATCAGGCAACCAAGTGTGAACAGATGTGTTTTTTAAACCCCAATCTCTGATTGATTGGTTTACATCTGTCATTGAACCGACTTTTGCCATCAACATATTTGTTGCCGAATTGTCGGATTCAGTAATCATTCTTTCAGCAAGTTCGTCAATCGTGTATTCAGAGTCTCTAGCTTTGAATTGCAAGCTACCTGAACCTTCTGAACGATAATATTCTGTTAATGGAATTTTATCTTCTAATGACAATTGACCAGCCTCAATTGATTTAAATACGTCAATCAATACCGGAATTTTAATAATACTTGCTGTTGAGTAGCTTTTATCAGCATTGATGTCGATATAATTCCCTGTTTCGTAATCCCATACATAAATCGCAGGTTTTACGGTAGGATACATTTCGGTTAAACTTACTAATTCTTGCTGTAAAACCGGCATATTAACATTTTCTTTTGGGGTAATCATCATTGAATTTTTTTCATCAGCTGAATAATTGAAAGAGCGGTTACCCAAGAACCAAGAATTAGATAAGTATTTATTTGTAGGGTAGGTTAGTTCATGTAAATCGGTTGTAATTTCGTTGTGCGGAGTCGGTACGAACATTGCTTTTGTAATGTTGTTAAACGAGTAAGGCATTGCATAAATTACAACTGATAATAATAGTAGCGATGAAACCAAAAATTGAACAATATTTTTCTTTCGACGTCTTTGTTTTTTAGGTCGGTTTTCGTGTCTCAATTTTTCATAATGAACAGCATTTTCGTTTGAATAGCGCGAATATTCATAACTTCTTGTGTAAGAGCTGCCTGATGAAAAACGATATTCCGAATAATATCCGTCATCTTGGTATCTTGCTATTTTCGGCATTAAACCTGATTCCTCCCCAGTATCATCTATAATTTTACACAAATTACAAATTTCAGGCAAGTAATTTACAAAGAAGTTTACAATTTGTGTTGTAATGACGGATAGGATGACAAGATGTCAGGTAGGTAGGCAAAATAAAGAATGGTAGAGTGCTCAAACACCCCAACAAAAAACAGCTCAAGGATTAACCTTGAGCTGTCAATTCTATTCATGCAAGAGTGAAATTAGTCTTTAGCGTGACCTGCTGTACCTAATACGTCTCTCATTTTGTGCATAACCATTTCTTTAACGGCTGTTCTACCTGGTCCCATGTATTCACGTGGGTCGAATTTTTCAGGGTGTTCAATGAAGAATTCTCTGATAGTAGAAGTCATTGCAAGTCTCAAGTCTGTATCGATATTGATTTTTGCAACACCGTGTTTAGATGCATAGTTAAGCATATCTTCTGGAACACCTTGTGCATCAGGTAAGTTACCACCGAATTTATTACATTTATTAACAAATTCTTTTGGAACTGATGATGAACCGTGCAATACTAATGGATAGTTAGGGAAACCAGCTTCTTCCAAAGCTTTTTTGATTTCTTCTAATCTTTCGAAGTCTAATTTAGCTTCGCCTTTGAATTTGTAAGCACCGTGTGAAGTACCAATAGCTACTGCTAATGAATCACAACCAGTTTCTTTAACAAATCTAGCAGCTTCAGCTGGATCTGTGTAAGTTGAATCTTTAGCGTGAACTTTAACGTCATCTTCAACACCAGCCAATTTACCTAATTCAGCTTCAACAGAAACGCCGTGAGCGTGTGCATATTCAACAACTTTTTTAGTCAAAGCAATGTTTTCTTCTAATGGGAATCTTGAACCATCAATCATAACTGATGAGAAACCACCGTCGATACATGCTTTACAAATTTCAAAGTCAGCACCGTGGTCTAAGTGAAGAGCGATAGGTACTGTAGTTGTAGCTAGAGCAGCTTCAACCAATTTGATTAAGTAAGTTTGGTTAGCGTATTTTCTAGCACCTGCTGAAACTTGCAAGATGATTGGAGATTGTGTTTCTTCAGCAGCTTCTGCAATACCTTGTAAAATTTCCATGTTGTTTACGTTGTAAGCACCGATAGCGTATCCGCCAGCTAATGCTTTTTTGAACATTTCTTCTGTTCCAACTAATTTTCTTTCACTCATTTGAGTTCTCCTTCTTTTCGTATAATATATTACACATGCCAAATCTATAACAAACAAAATCAAAGTTCAATAGGTTTGTAATGGTGATTATGAGATTGAGCAAGGGGAGCAAAACATTGTGTAACTCCCCTTTAATTTTTTATATGTTTTTAACCTTCAACAAGCATACTAGCACCAATTACACCTGCAGAGTTGCCAAGTTCTGCCGGAACGATTTCAACTGAATTACCTGCAACAACCATTGCCCTTTCTTTAATAGTTTTTCTGATTGGGTCTAATAACAAATCTCCTGCTGCTGCTACTCCACCACCAATAATTACTTTTTCAGGGTTAAGAAGGTTGATAACACTAACTAAACCCATTCCGATATATGTACCAACAATTTCAAAAATTCTTTTTGCTACAGGGTCGCCTGCTTCTGCCGCTTTTGCTACGATATAAGGTGTAATTTCGCCGTCAGCTCCTGCCATTTCTCTAAATTTAGTAGACTTTCCACCTTTTAGATATTCTTGAGCCATTGCAACGATTGAAGGTCCTGATGCGAATGCCTCTAAACAACCTGTGTCACCACATCCGCAAATTGGTCCACCATTCATTTGCAACTTGATGTGACCGATTTCCCCTGCCGCATTTGCTGCTCCGCGTACCAATTGTCCATTGATAACAAGACCTGAACCAATACCTGTACCAACAGTGATGCATACAAAGTTTTCGCAACCCTTCCCTGCACCGAACTTTAATTCTCCAAGTGCAGCACATCTTACGTCATTATCAATTCTTGTTGGGATGTTAAATTCTTCTTCAATCATTTGTGCGATTGGAACATTTATCCAACCAGGGATGTTTGGCGCAAGCTTAACAACACCTGTTTTGTAATCAACTTGTCCTGGAAAATCAAAACCGATACCTTCAATTTCTTTAGCGTCAGTGTTTGTTTCTTTCATCAAGTCGCGAATAGCCTGTTTGATATTGTTTACTGTGTATTCGTAACCCATTTGCGCATAAGTTGGAACGCTGTTAGAATAAATTATTTTACCTTCACCGTCAACCAATGCAATTTTTACATTTGTACCACCAACATCAATACCGATTCTTTTTGTCATTATTATAATCTCCTCTTCCTATTACTAAAAAAGTCTGTTTGTAAGGCATATTTTCTGCCTGTGATAATTTTACAATAAAAAGAATAATATTGCATGGATTTGTGAAATCGAAGGGCAGGAAGGCTGGCAGTTGTTCCCTCGCCCCTTGTGGGAGAGGGGTAGGGAGAGGGGGCAAAGCCCTTCAAGTCTTTCTTTTCATGCACTCCGTGCAGGGGTGCTTTTGGTGGCAAAAGCACCGCAAAACCACCGACACGCCAACGTTCACATCAAACTAAAAACTCGTATAGTAGCCGAATAACTCGTCACTTTCGTTCCTCAAACAAATTCGGCTTTTGTCGTTTACTCGTTTTGTTTGATTGTTCACTTTTGGCTATTGTCGGATTTTTGACTTAGGTGTTGCAAATATTTTGTCTACTTCTTCAAATATCCCATATTCCCAAAGTTCATAACATAATACGCACAGCCAACCCCATTTTGCATTTTATTCATACATGTATTTTTGTAAGAATAAGTCAATTCATCAGGATGACCTGTCGGCACAAGTCCTATACCTTCATCCAAGTAAAAGAAGCTGAAAAAATCTCTGCCCCACTGGTTTGGCTTAGCTTTGCCATTGGTATCAATGTAAATCCCAATAATATTATTTTTACCATTGTATGACGAAATTGCATCTGCACCGCGCAAATATACAGCTGTACCATTTAGCAAAACAAATTTATAAAATTTTTTATTACTTGAATATCCCATTCGTTCAGAACCGTTTAATTGTTTGTATTTGTCGGAGACGACACATTTGTTTTCTGTATCCTCAACCCCACAATCAATTGCAACTTTCAAATAAGGCAATAAATGGTTGGCAATTGTCTTTGCGCCATCTTCATCATATTTTATCCCAAGTCCAGCAAGTTCACCTTCGTTTTCTTCCGCTGTTCGTATCGCCTGTTGCAAAATTGAGTATGTCTCTTTTAATTTCGCAACGGTTTGTTTTTCCTGATACGTGTGTATCAAATTCGGAATAGTAATTGCTGCGACTATTCCAATGATGCCAAGAGTAATAAGAGTTTCTGCAAGTGTAAAGGCTGATTTTATTTTAGTTGGGGTATTTGTGAGATGTGTCAATGCAAGTTTCATCTAATCCTCCTTCTAAATTTGTAAGGTGACATCTTACATATTTATAAATATTATTGAGGCAAAATGAATTTATGTCAAGACTTGAGAAATTAGGGCAAAATATTAAGCACTACAGAAAACAAAAGCACTTGTCTCAAAATCAGTTTGCAGAGATGGTGAATTTTTCGCGCGAACATCTTGCCTGCATAGAAACAGGCAAAGAATATGTAAGTCTTAGAAAATTATTTTTAATTGCTGATATTTTAGAAATTTCTCTCAAAGATTTGGTTAATTTTGATTAGGTAGGGATAAAATTTGCCAAAAGACATGACATAGACTTTTGTCATGCTGAACTTGTTTCAGCATCTCAAATAAAACATATTAGTCTTATGTAAAATTTGTAATATTTGAGACCCTGAAACGAGTTCAGGGTGACATTAGGGCTTTTCGATTTATCGTCCCATAATCTCATCTGCCAAGCGCTTATAGGCAGGATTTTTTGGTGAATATTTTGCATAACGAGTTAGTCTTCTTTGGGCAATAACCTTCAATTGCTCAAGTCTTTCAGGATTGCCATTATTTACAAAGAACAACATTGCTTGCTTTCTATGCTCAAAAAGTTCAGATTCAGGCATTTTAGCAAGTACATCTCCAAAAGTTTCAGGGCGAGTTTTTCTATCCCACTCATAAAATGGAGTGTTCAAAAAACAAAAATCTTTCATCCAAGATAAAATACACGGAGTCCATGAAACATCTTCATACTTCAAAATTCCAAGCGGATGAGCCTTCACGATGGATGCGCGATACAATTTGTTCCAAATCGCGCAATTGTAAAATCCTGGGGTATACATTATCTCAAAGTATTTGTCCATCGGAATTGCTTTGTCTGTATCAAACGGTAATTTACAATGTGTCGTATACCCTCGGTCAACAAGCCTGTATAACGGAGCAATCGCAACGTCACAGTGATTTTTTTCAATTGAATTATATAAACTGCTAATCATATTTGGGCGAATTAAATCATCATTGTCCATAAATGCAATATATTCACCTTTTGCAGCCGCTATACCGACATTTCTGGTATCCGCGACTCCTCCGTTTTGCTTTTGGAGTGCGACAACATTTTTATAATTCTGTGCGTACCAATTAATGATTTCTTGGGTGGAATCAGTGCTGCCATCATTTACAATCACTATTTCGAGATTTTCAAAATCAGAGGCTAAAGCGCTATCAATACTTCTTGCAATATAATCTTTGGAATTGTAAGCAGGAATAATCAATGATACTAAAGGTTTTTCGTATTTGCGCTCACTCAATCTTACAGGCATGGATTCAGTCACAAATGTTTTGCCGTTAGGAGTTGATATAAAGGCCTTAATGACAAATTCAACATCGTCTTTAAAACCTTTGAGGCAGGTAAAATGTTTCAATCCGTCTGTAGTTTCAAAAATTGGCATATTCATCCCTTTTGCAAATATCGCAAACCCATCTGCTCTGCCTTTATAAAGCCAAGACAAAAAGATTTTGTCGCCATAAGATTTATATGCGCTCAAACTGATAAATTCATTGTCATTTTGGGTGAAAACTTCAGACGAGCCTAAATTTACTCTTTTGTTATCTAAAATTGCAAACGGTTTTATTTTGTAAGTCGAATTTTCGTTATATGGAATTTGCGCGCAATGTGTTCTGAAATTTTGCTCACCGTTAAATCCGTTACCATTATTGACATATAAACGATAACCTTGTGCTGATGGGTAATCGTTATAATACGCTTTTATTTCATTTGAATTTTTGCCACAAATGACATCAATTGAATTTACGCTGATGGTAAATTGAGCAGAAGAATCAATGATATCATTATCTTTTACTGCTTGGATAAGGCATTCGTTATCTCCGAATGGAAGTAGAGATAAGGTTGTAAAAGTGTCTCCACAAACTTTGGTAACTTCTGTCATCACGCCATCAATTTTTATCAAAACTCTATAATAATCAGCTTTGACATCTTCCCACCAAAGCGAAACACAAGACTCTTTTACTTCCACACCGAATTTCATATTACGTAATCCTCTTTATAGAATAAATTATAGCAGATTTTTTAATTTTTACCAGTGTTATGTGGCTTGTGGTATGATTTTTCGGTAATTTCTACCCATTTTGCGTGGTTATAATTTTCATAACTTTTTGCAAATTTAATCAATGCGCTGACTAAGATTCTTCCGCTATCAGATTTGCCGACAATGAGATAATCCCCTTGTGGATTTTCGCAATACATAATTTCTTTGTGGATGATTTTGTCAATATTTGTTTTCGGATTTTTGTTTATAACGGTTTTTAACCACATGGGCAAAAGTTTGATTGGTGTGGTTTTGCGCATCAAAAGTTCTTCGTTATGTTCTTGTAAAAATTTTGCGAATTCAGATAGTATCATAATTGTCCTTAATAATTTTATGTTGTCGGTTTGGAAAAGCTGACCTACAATATGTTTTTTATTCCGTCGAATATTATATTATTCCCATGGGGTGGTGGCTGCAAAACAAACAATATCACAAATCCCATTTGTGTTAAAGGCTTTTATCATTTCTTCAAACGTTGATCCTGTCGTACAAATATCGTCAATTATCAACAATTTTTTATCAGGTAAAATCTTGTCTGTGTACACTTCAAACGCGTTTGATAAATTCATCATTCTTTGAGATTTATTTAATTTATATTGTGGTTTGGTATCTTTTACTCGCTTGATGCAATCGAAATTAACCTCATATCCTGACATTTTGGCAAACTCTGTTGCCACAAGCTCCATGTGGTTGTATTTTCTTTGCTTTTTACGTTTTGGGAAAATTGGCACAGGAACAATCTGAAAATCCCCTTCTAAATCGAGTTTTTGCCAGTATTGCCACATAAATTTCGCAAGGTAATAAGCCAATTCCTTTTGTTTGTGGTACTTCAGACCACGGATTAGTTTTTGTAAATTTTTGGAATATACTCCTGCACAATAAATATCTGTTTTTAATACTCTACGATTGACATCTACAGACAAAAAATCTAAATTATCAAAGCATTTTGAGCACATTTTAGCAGATTCATACGAATTTGCACAGAAATAACATTTTTTCTTATAAATCCAATCTAACAGCCCAATTAAAAAATCTTTCATAGTAAAAATCTTAGCATGAAAATCACTTATTTACGCGCTCGTAGGTAATCAAATCTTGAATTTTGCAATCTAAAACGGTGCACAATTTGTCCAAGGTTTCCAGTCCTAAATTTTGTTGTTTACCGTTAATTATTCGAGAAACAGTAGTAGCGTGAATCCCTGTTTCTTTCTGAATTTGCACCGCAGAAATATTCTTTTCCCACATAAGTTCTCTAAGATGAATTTTTATCATAGTGATATTCTAACTTTAAAGGGGGTAAGGTTGATTAATGTTAGCATATATGCTAATGTATTAGCACATGCGATAAATTATTGTTTTATATGTTAATATTAGGAGACTTTGTAGTATGAAAAATATGTTATTGGGAAAGGTGAAGTTTGGTTTTACATTGGCGGAAGGTGCTACGCACGTAAATTTGCTACCAACAAAGGTGAAATTTGGATTTACCCTTGCTGAGGTTTTAATCACCCTTGGCATAATTGGTGTTGTTGCAGCCATGACGATTCCAACATTGATAGCAAATACAAGAAGTCAACAATATCGTTCAAGATTCAAGAAAACAATATCTACATTATCTCAAGCTGCAAGGATGTCTCAAGCTCAATATGGATTTGATTATGCAGGGCTTACAAAGGCTTGTGGGGCTGATGGGGCAAGTGAAAAACCAGATTCAACTCAAACCATTTGTGCTTTATTAAATGGAACATTGACAGGTGCAACATATTTTGCAAAAGCTTCAGATATTCCAATTCCGCAAAGTCAAAAGAACAAAGGTTATAATATTTATTCTCCGTATATTAATCAATTTTCAACTCACGATTTGGCAAATGCGCATGCGTATGTTTTGCAAGATGGGACAATTGTCGCATTCCACCAAGGGATGGGGCAATATCCTTGTGAACTTGCGATTGGTTCGACACTTAAAGATACTTATGTTGCTGATGGTACAACAACCACGCTTTCAAATTGTTTTGGATTTATTGATGTGAATGGTACAAATCTTCCAAATAAAGAAGTATCATGTTCTGCCGGTACTAATTCTTTGTCAGCAAGTGATTGTGTGGTAAAGAATGATGCAGCACACATGACAGATATTTTTCCTATTAGGTTTCATGATGGAATAGTTGAGCCAACAACAGCAGCAGGAAGATATATATTAAGAACTGCAAAATAAATATTATTCATTTTGTGCTAAAATCTTATGCATGAAAAAGATTATTTTTATATTAATTGCAATGGTGGCTCTACAGCTTGCTGTTCCTGCTCAAGAAACCAATTTAACTTTCATGTACATCAATGGTTCAAATAACAATGACAAAAAAATGAAGGATTGGTATATTAGGGGAGTAAACAAGCTCCATCCTGTTATGAAAAAGAAGTTTGAAAAAAACTCTCAAATTCGCAAGTGGTCGAAAGATAACAAACTTGTTATTGAAGATAAACCTGTGATATTCTTTTGGGGGTACAACAGCAAGACTGACCTTGATTTTGTGAAAGACAGATTGAATATCTCAAAGGCATTTAGTTCAACTTTGGCTTACGAAATCAGAAGTTTGTTGACACAATTTATGCATGATGCGATTTGGGTACAAAAAACGCACAATATGCTACCGATTCTAGATGATCTTAATGAACAAGTAAAAATTCAAGCACAAAGCGGTCAAAATGTTATCCTATATGGGTATTCTGCAGGTACATTTGTTACATACCAATATTTGTTATACAAATTGCCTTATATCAAAATTGACAATTTGTTTGAGGCGCTTGAACCTGATGAAGATATAAAATCTTTCGTCAAAGAAAATCCTAAAAAAGACACCTGTTTGTCTGCTCTATCTTATGACAAGGGGAATATTGGTGTGTTCACAAACACTGGGCATTTGGTTCTAAATCAAAACAAAGAACAATTAAAAAAGAATTATCTAAGCTTAGATGAAATGACAGACAAATACTGTGCTCCAAAAGGCTATGTCAGAGGGGTTGTGAATTTTGCAAGTCCGATTCCATTGTTTTATTCAGATTTGGCAGACCCTAATTATGAAATCAATTTTTACAACAAATACATGATGAAATATGTTCTTGAAAATGGAATATATTTCTTGACGGTAAACTTTAGAGAAGACCCACTGGGATTCCCTTCAAGCAACAATTTGACAATTAAGCAAATCGAAGAGCGTATAGGATTGACAATTGAAAATCCGACAGGAGTTGTTTATGACAATTCGGCAGTGTGGTCAAAGCGTTCGGCTTTTCTTGCTCATACTTCATATTGGTCGGCAAGAGGGACTTTTGCCAATGGCGTTGTAAAAAGTTTTGTGAACGGAACAAAATTTCAGTATAATGAAAAGTATCAAAATAAAATTTTACAAAAGAAAAATAAGAAATCAGAGGTGTTATAAATGACAGAAACTACAGCAAATTCGGTACTATTTGACCCTGGGTACGCTCAGCATACTACAATTTTATCAATCAATGCCGAATATATCTATGCAAATATTGCACAATTCAAAAATTTTGGACAAAGAAAAATGAAATTCAAAGCTTGCTATCCGCAAATTATAAAAATGGTGGACAACAATGTTGGCTTTTGTCTTGGGTGTTTATTGTGGGCTGTTTACATAAAGTCATTGGGCGAATTGCAAATCGAAGGCAATCCATGTCTTGGTGACACATACAATAAAGAAGAAACTGTTGAAGAGGCTGATTATTCTATAAATTTCTTTGAAAAATTGAAAAAAGATGCAAAATATTACATCAATGAAAATTATGAAATCAATCCGCTTTTTGTAAAAATTCTTGAATTGTACAAAGAGTTTTTGACTTTGAATTGCGGATTTGTAAATACTAAAACAACTAAAGATATCGTTTTGCCTGATGGATTTAAAATTCCAAACAAAGAAAACTTAGAAAAAATCCACAATAAAATTCAAGAAGTAATAAAAACAGGCAAACTTTTAGAATTAACTGAAGTTTTAAATTTGGCATACGAAGGATAAAATGGCAGAGTTAAAAGAAAAATTATACCAAATGTTTATACTCGGACTTGATGGAGGAGGTTATAAACAAGCATTGCATCAAGGGTTGGGTGGTGTGATATTTTTTACAAAAGATATTCAATCCCAAAATCAATTCAAAAATCTGATTTCAGAAATAAAATCGGAGTCTAAAATCGTACCGTTTCTATCTATAGACCAAGAAGGAGGTAGAGTTGAGCGTACTGAAAATATTCATAATGGTAAAAAATATCTTTCTGCAAAGTATGCCTTTGAAAAAGGTTTAGACTTTTTAAAATCTCAAACTGCTGAAATTGCCTCAGAGCTTAAAGATTATGGAATAAATTTGAATTTTGCACCATGTATTGATACCAATACAAACCCTAAAAACCCAATTATTGGCGAAAGAGCTTTTTCTTCAAGCCCTGACGAGGTTATAGTAGGGGAGAGTGTAGTTTCTAAAGTATACCGTCAAAAAGGGATTCTTCCATGCGTAAAACATTTTCCGGGACATGGGGACGCAAATGCAGACAGTCACTTGTCTTTGCCAAAAATTGATTTGTCGTTGCCAGATATGGAGCAAACTCATATAAAACCATTCAAAGCGGCAATAGATAACGGTATTGAAATGATTATGGTTGCTCATTTGCATTGCACATGTTTTGAAAAAGAGCCGATTCCGACTTCCCTTAGTAAAAATACAATTTCTTATCTTCGAAATACTTTGAACTTTGATGGAGTAGCAATTTCTGATGATATGGTGATGAAAGGAGTTGCTGATTTTGGAGATGTTGAAGCTTGCGAAATGGGGATACGCGCAGGGTTAAATATGTTTATTTACAGATATTCTGATGAAAAAACGATTAACATAATTGAAAAAATTTACCAAAAAGCTATAATTGATGAAGAACTAAGAGGAAAAATTGAGGAATCTTATTTAAAGATTATGGCTCTAAAAGGCAGATATTTTAACAAATAAAGCGGAGAGTTTAAATGAAATTAAATATCATTGATAAATGCATAGTTGGCATTGTTTTACTAATTATCTTATACGCGGCTTTCATTAATATAAAACCATACATACATAAAAAAAGCCATCAATTTCTCGGACAATATCCACAAGTTGAGGAGCATACACTTTCACATCATATAGTTGAATATTCTGAAAAATACCATGCTTTTGAAGATTTATTTCATTCCAAAACTCCTGTTTTTACATACGGTTATAATCCGCTTTCTATTGAAAGAGGAAATAATAACGCATACCACAAAAAATTGGAAAAGAAATATAATTCTGCAAACTTGAATTATAACTATATCCCTTATACAAACTGGAGAGAAAAAATTGCAGAATTAAAAGACGAATTTTTCCCTGTTCCTGACAATGATGCTTGTTTTGCGGAAATTGGTATAGATGAAGAGTTCCAAAAATTAACAGATGTTGTGTCTGTTTGCTTAGCTAATTCTTGTATTATAGATGCTCAACATCATAAATATACGATATTAGGAAGGGATATTGATTTTATTATTCAACAACTCCAAGCAAATAATCCACCGACTAAAGCAAATTAATAAACTTGCGAAAATTTGATTTATAACTATAATTAAACTAAAAAGGGAGAGTGTATGAATCTGGAAAATATAAAAAGAGTTGACCCACAAGTTGCGGAACAAATTGAAGAAGAACTAAAAAGACAACAAGAAACCATTGAACTTATTGCGAGTGAAAATTGTACGTCTCTTGCGGTTATGGAGGCATGCGGAAGTGTATTAACAAATAAATATGCAGAAGGAAAACCTCACAAAAGATATTACAATGGCTGTGAGCATATTGATGTAATTGAAGAAATTGCGCAAAAAAGAGCTTGTGAATTGTTTCACATGGATCATGCCAATGTTCAACCCCATAGTGGTGCTCAAGCAAATATGGCAGTTTTTATGGCTACAATGAAACCTGGTGATAGGGTGTTGAGTATGGATTTATCTAATGGTGGTCATTTGTCTCACGGTTCACCTGTTAATTTTTCAGGTTTGTATTTTGATGTGAAAAGCTATGGAATTAATGAAAATGGCGAAATTGATTATGAAGATGTTCGTCAAAAAGCAATTGAACATAAGCCAAAACTTATTATTTGTGGGGCAAGTAACTACTCTAAAGTAATTGATTTCAAAAAATTTAGAGAAATCGCTGATGAAGTTGGAGCATTGTTATTAGCTGATATTGCGCACATTGCCGGTTTAGTTGTTGCAGGAGTTCATCCTTCACCTGCTCCATATTGTGATTTTGTAACAACTACAACTCACAAATCACTAAGAGGACCTCGAGGTGGAATCATTATGTGCAAAGAAGAGTTTGCGAAAGATATTGATAAGGCGGTATTTCCTGGTATGCAGGGCGGACCTTTAGAACATATTATTGCAGGTAAAGCTGTTGCACTTTTAGAAGCATCAAAACCTGAGTTTGTTGAATATGCAAAGCAAATTGTTAAAAATGCTAAAGCGTTGGCACAAGGTTTGATGGATGAAGGTTTAGATATTGTTGGTGGAATGACAGAAAACCATTTGATGACATTGGATTTGAGAAAGACTGGTAAAACCGGTAAAGATATGGCAAATGTACTCGAAAGAGTTGGAATTACAGCCAATAAAAATACTGTACCGAATGACCCTCAAAGTCCGTTTGTAACAAGCGGTATCAGATTAGGTACTCCGGCAGTTACAACAAGAGGATTCAAAGAAGAAGATATGAAACAAGTTGCAAAAATTATTGCATCTGCGATATTTTCATCAGATAATGAAACTGAATTAAGCAAATTAAGAGAAAAATCTCTTGAATTATGCAAAAAATATCCACTATATAGTAAGTAAAAACAAGGAGACGAATTATAATTATTAAGTTAGCACATTCTCAAATAATCGGAACAATAATAGCCTATATTTTTGGGGTATTTTTAGTTCCTATGGTAATCAGTTTTTCAAAAAGAGAAGGACTTGTTGATGTCCCAAATGAAAGGAAAATTCATACAAAGCCTATATCCAGAATAGGTGGCGTTGCAATTTGGGCAAGTACAATGCTGACATTTTTGTGTCTTGTTCTTATGAGTTATTATCCTTATGGCAAGCTTATGTCAGGGATTTTGCTCGGTAGTTCTTTGATGTTTTTACTTGGTTTAATTGATGATGTATATGGGCTTGGCGCAAAATTTAAATTGCTTATTCAAGTTTCAATTGCTACAATAGTTTACCTTTTGGGAGTACAAATAAATAATGTTCCTTTCTTTGGTGGAATGGATTTAGGGTGGTTTTCATACCCAATAACGTTGTTGTGGATTGTAGGTATTTCAAACGCAATGAATTTTATTGATGGTGTTGATGGGCTTGCAGGGTCAGTTGTGACAGTAAATGCTATCACATTGGCAATTCTTGCAATTACACTATCTCCGCCAAATCCAATTAGTGCTTTGATAGGTTTTATCTTGGCAGGTTCAATGTTGGCATTTTTAACATTTAATTTCAACCCTGCAAAAATCTTTATGGGGGATAGCGGTTCGTTGTTTTCAGGCTTTTTGCTTGCAACAATTTCAATTACCGGAGTAATGAAAGTTGCAACTCTTGCAATTTTGTTGCCGTTTGTAGTTTTGGCGGTGCCAATTATTGATATTACCTATGCAAGTTTAAGAAGGATTTGTAAAGGTCAATCACCTTTTGTTGCAGATGCTGAACATATTCATCATAAATTATTACATGCTGGATTTTCTCAAAAGAAAACTGTTGTAATTTTGACCTCTGTTGCAATTCTTGCAGGTGGTTTGGCATGCTTATTTGCGAGTCATAATGCTATTAAATACGACTTTTTCCTAACTTTGGCATTAGTTGGTGTAATGTTATTATTGAACCTTGTTAGAGTATTGACAAAAAAATAAATTTCCAATATAATGCTAACAAATATGAGGATTTGATTACTCAGTTTTAGACAGAATTTACTCTGAATAAAATATTTAAGTGCAGGTCCTTGTCACATACACAACAAAGTTAAGCGTACAGCTTAACTGCTACACTAAATATTTTTATTAATTGAGTCTAATAAAAATAAAGACAAGGAGTGACCTTGTCTTTTTCTTTTTTGTGTACTATGTCAAAGCGGCATCAAATTCGCTTTTGTAGCCATAGTCAGAAAATAATTTCATCCGATTTTGAGCCATTGCTTCTTGAGCGTTTGTCTCATATTCTGCAATTTTGGCTTTAAGTTCTTTATTTTCTTTTGGTAACAATTCAAATAATTTACCTAAATCGAATAAACAAAATGAAATTTCTGGCATACTCATATCTCCTCATATACTTCACTTTTATATAAAGTTTTTTTTGAAGTTGAAATTTCACAAAATGCTGATATGTGAAGTTATGTAAAGGTTATATACTGGATAAAAATGCCTAAAAATAAAACTACACACGCTTTTTAGCTAGAATTATCATAATTCCGACAATGCCTACAACAAACAAGCAGCAAGATGCTATTTCAGCTATAGGAAGACTCCCTAAATTTAAAGCACTATCAATTCTTATGCGTTCAATAAAGAACCGTATTATGGCATAAATAACTAAATACAGAAAAAATACTAAGCCTTTGTATTGCTTGCCAAAATATCTTAAAACCATAAATAAAATTGCGAAACCAAAAATATCACAAATACTTTCGTATAAAAATGTAGGATGGAAAAGTGTATAATTTGAATATTCAAAAATGCGTTTTCCCTCAGGGATAAAAAGTCCCCAATTTTGCCCGATTATCGGTAAACCATAAGCTTCTGAATTGAAGTAATTTCCCCACCTGCCAATTGCTTGACCTAAAATTGTAGCGCATCCCATAGAATCAAGTAAAGGTAAAAATGAAAGTTTTGCTTTTCGTGCAACAAATAACAGGCTCAATATACCAAACAAAATTCCACCATGAATAGATAAACCGCCTTCTCTGATATCAAGTATTTCAAGTGGGTGTGTAAAGTAATAACTTGGATTAAGAGAACAAAAATATATTCTAGCTCCTAAAATTCCGCAAAAAATAATTAAAGGTGAGTATTCAATAATTACATCCTTGCGTTCTGTCGGATTTATTTTGTTGTGTAAAAAATTTGCCATCAACATCCCAACAAAAATTGCGAGGGCCATGGTTATTCCATACCAATAAACAGGAACATTAAAAATGCTAAAGGCTACTGATTGTGGGGCAGGTATAATCATGATTTATTCCTGAACAGTTTTATTGTCTGATTGAGTTAATTTTTGTATTTGCTGTTCGACATCAGCTTTGTCTTGCGCATTAGGATTTAATTCTAAATATTTTTCATAATTTTGTACAGCTGATTCTTTTAGTTCTTTTATCAAATTTTCTTCTTTATCTGTTAATTTGATTTTTTCTTCAAAATTAATATCTTCTGCTTTTGGAGTATACAAAGTTTCGTCAACATTCATTCTTACACGACCTTGCATCATATCAACTGCCAAGTTGTTTTCTGCTGTAGCTAACGAATAGTATGAATCTGCCATATCAGGTTTCATTCCGATAACTTTTTTGTATTCTTCAACAGCATTGATATAATCTTCTGCTTGAGTATATACAACAGCCAAATTATAATGAGTTTCAAACACAGATGGGTCAAGGTCTATACTTGATTTTAATCTTTCGATTGCTTGAGTGTAATCCCCTTTATCCGCGTACATTTTAGCTTTGTTGTTCAAATCCTGAACTGCCAAATTGTTGATACATGCTGTTGATACAACCGCGACAAATAACACGCTGGCAATCAAAAGAACTTTTTTCATTTATATCCCTCTTCTTTACATGTTAAGCTGATGTTAAAGTAATTATAAATTAAGAATAAAAATATGGCAAATTTCATTAATTTAAGTTACAATAGTGGAGTAAAAAAGGAGAATTTATATGTCAGACGATAAAGTAGTCAGCTTAGGTGCAAAGAAAAAGGCTATCACTGACGAAAAACATCAAGAAGAAAACGGTCAAAATGTTGAACCTGTGTATTGCAGTTTTTGTGGAAGACCTAATACACAAGTTATAAAAATGGTCAAAGGTCCAGGAGTGAATATTTGTTCAGAATGTGCTATGATTGCGGTTCAATATTTGATTTTGCAAGACAGAATGCCGTCTGCGGAAGCTCAACATATTTTAGATGCGTTTTGGGGAAAGGCAAGATAATTTAAAATGACAACCTCCAAGTTTAAACAATTAAATCCGTTCGAGTTAAAAAATGCAATAACAACACTACTTAACAAAATAAATTCGGTAGATGATATTCAGAATTGTCTTGCTGATTTTGAAATGCTAGATGCTCAAGAAGATAAAAAAGTTATTTCAAAAGTGTTGTTTAAAGAATTGTCAAATGCAGATACTGCAAAAATACCTGTAATCTGCTTTATGCTAGAACATTATGTGCAAAAAGATGAATTGGTTAACAAACTTTGGGAGTCTTTAAAAAATCAAAATTTGCAAACTGAGGTAAAAATCACAATATTAAACCTTTTGCGAGATTTAGATGCTGATTGGTCTTATGAATCGTGTGAAGAATATTTGAACGATGCACAAAGTTTGCTTGATGAAAATACAAAGCAACTTTTAAATACTGCTGTAATTAATCCAGAGGTTCAAATTGATTTTATGGACTTTTTGACAACTCTTAGAGTCCAAGACAAGATTACTTTGTTAAATTCGTTTAGTGAGGATTTTGAATCTGATGCTTTGGCAAATATTTTGATTCCTGTTTTTGTCTCAGAACCTAATAGTCCTGAAGGCAAAGAGGCGTTAAAGCTTTTGGCTGATACAAAATCGCAACTTGCATTGCATGTTCTTAACGAAATGTTGGCATTATCAGATGGAGAGTTATCTCAGGCTATTCGAAAAAGTCTTTCTACAATTAAAATTTCAGGGATGAGGGAAGATAACACAAAAGAATTTTACACAAAAATTTTATCAAATAGCAAACCTTATAAATTTTATATGACATATCCTGATGGGCATGGTGACCAAGCGTTAATTTTTACGAGAATTACGAACAATGAAAAAATCAGATTCGTATCTATTGTAATCAATATTGAAACCGGTATTAGAGATTGTTTTGGTTTCTTTGAGATTTCAAAATTTGAATGTAGCAAAATTTTAGAAAGATTTTTGAGGGATGAAAAAACTATTGACATCAATCCTGAATCATTTAAAACAATTCTTTATAATGCAGAAATTACAACAATTAAAAATAATCAAAACAGTTGGAAACTTCCTTATGAATACGTTTGTTGGAAAAATCTGTTGATTGATATTGATTATGATAGTGAACCGATTGAACAAATTTTGAGCGAACAAGTTTTTCCATCAAAAGTTGATTCTTCTATTATTGAAGAACTTGCAAAAATGAAAATATCAGAGCATTGGTTTTTGGATAGCGGTTACAGTAGTGAATTTGACGAAGTCTTAAGAGAATTAAAGTCAACGCAAAATCTTGATGAACTTGTTGAAGAAAATTTAGATAAAGTTTTTTATGAGCAAGAACGTCAGGCTTGGATAAAGAAATTGTATATGGCTGCGTATATCAAATTTGCAATTGGCAAAGATTCTGAAGCTGCCGAACTTTTAGGGTTGATAAATAGTGATGAACTTTTAAGTAAAATGTTTGAGATAATTCTAAGACGCAGTATTTATGAATATTTAGCGGTTGTTAAATATAACAAAAGTATTGATAAATATGACTTGACTCATGATGAAATAAACGATAAAATCAAGTATATTGAAGAAAAGTGGGTAAATAATGTATAAAGTTATGGCTCTTGATATCGGCACCAAAAGAATAGGAATTGCTCTGAGCGATTATTTGTTGATGCTTGCAAATGGTCATTCTTATATTCCAAGAGAGCCGGAAGAAAATGCGTTAGAATCCATTAAAAAAATTGCTAAAGAAAACCATGTTGAAAAAATTGTAGTTGGTTTACCATTGAATATGGATGGAACTAAAGGTTTTCAGGCTGAAAACTGTGAAGAATTTGCGTCAAAAATCAAAGATTTTGAAGTGATTTTTGAAGATGAACGTCTGACCTCAGATACCGCAGAAGAAAATCTTCGGAATAAAAAAATAGACTTTAGAAAAGATAAAGGACTGGTTGATATTGAGAGTGCTTGTATTATACTGGAACAATATCTGTCACGTACAAAATAGAAAATAAAGGAGAATACCCAATGGCTATTGATGAAGAAAACATTATTGAAATCACAGATGATGACGGTACAGTAATCAAATGTGAATTGTATGACATTGTTGAATTTGAAGGAAAACAATATGCACTTTTAGTTGAAGCTGATTCAAATGAAGAAGAACCTGAAGTTGTATTGATGAGATACACTGAAGAAGGCGAAGAAGTATTCTTTGAAACAATTGATGATGATGATGAATTTGAAAAAGTTCAAGAATACATTGAAAACCTTGAATATGAAGAAGGCGAAGACGAAGAAACAGAAGAATAGTAAGGAATCTCATTTTGTTTGAAAAATTTACGGAAAAAGCTGTTAATGTAATTGTTGAGGCTCAAAATACAGCGATATATGACCATTCTGATAAAGTTTTATCAGAGCATCTGTTGTTGGCTCTTGTAAAAGAGACTAAAGGATTTTGTGCCAAAATTTTCAAATCATATAACATAACTTATGAACGTTTGGCTGAAGAGATTTATTTGAGTTTAGATATTGAAGAATCGGATATGACCTCTTCTATTCCGTTTAGTGAGGATTTCAAACGAATTTTGACCGAAACTATGAAATTGATAGAAAAATCCGGAAATCCAACTGTGCACTATGAACACCTTGTTCTTGCTGCAATTAGTGACAAGCAGTCAAAAATTCCGCAGTATTTGGAAAACCTCGGATTTGATATCGAAAAATCCAAACCATTAATTGAAAAGCTTGTTCAAAGAAAAGTGAAAAAGGATTATCACCCAGAGTTGGATGAAAATAAAGAGCAAGAAGTTAATTTGACTCAAGAAACAGACTCATTGTTTGACAATCCTCAATCATCAAAAGTCTTTGAACGAGCTGTTTCAAAATTATCAACTTCAAATTACGAAATTTTGGGAACAGAACAAATTATTTCTTCAATTTTGGAAGATAAAAATTCTGATTTAGCCAAAATTCTTGCAACATTCGGACTTACTGAAGAAAATTTTGAAGAAAAATTGGCTCAAGTGGATTCAAGGCAAGCTGAATATGAAGGACGTCAAATTGTATTTACTCCAAACGCTTTTAGAGCAATGAGTTTGGCTTTGCAAACAGCAAAAGAACTTGGTTCTTCTGAAGTTTTGCCTGAACACATGGTTTTGGGTTTGCTCAAAACCAAAAAAGGTGTTGCCTATAACATTTTTAAGGAATTACACATTAATGACGATGATTTGGCACATGGAATTATAAAACCAATCGAAAAACAAATGCCTGAAACTCTTACTATCTTGCGATTAGCAAAGCAAGAAGCAAGGCGAATCGGACGTGGAGTTGTCGGTACGGAAATGTTCTTACTCGGCATAATTGGTGAGGCTACAGGTATTGGCGCGGTTGTTTTAAAGGAATTAGAAATCAATATTCGTGATGCAAGAATTGTGGTTGAAAAAATTGTTGGCTGTGGTAATGAATATACCGATAAAGAAATGGTATTTACCAAACGTGCAAAACGTGTATTGGAAACTGCTTGGGAATACGCAAAAAAACAAAACAAAACAAAAATTGAATCTTCAGACTTGCTATATGCAATTACAACAGAACCTGATTCTCTTGCTATGCAAGCACTAGAGTCTCTAGGTACTGATGTTGTTGAGATTCGTGAAGGTATAAAAAAACACCTTGCCCATCAAAACTAAAAAGCTATGAATAAAATTGATAGTACAATTAAAACTTTTTTACAAAAATACGATTTAGAAAAATCAGATTTGGTATATCTTGTGGCTTTTTCAGGTGGTTTTGATTCAATGTGTTTACTTCATGCGCTAAAAAGAGTTTGCAAAAATAAAATTGTTGCAATTCACCTAAATCACAAATGGCGCGGTCAAGAGAGTGATAGAGAACAATTAAATTGTCAAAATTTTTGTAAAAATCTTGGAATAAATTTTTATAGTGAAGAACTGGACCAAAATATTGCGCATACAGAAACTGCAGCACGTGATGCTAGATACAAATTCTTTGAAAAGTGCAGTAAAAAGTTTGCTAGCAAGATTGTATTCACAGCACACAATAAAAATGACAATGCAGAAACTTTGATTTATCGTATTTGTATGGGGACAGGGGTTTACGGTTTACAAGGTATTAGTGCTCATAGGGATATTTATTATCGTCCGTTGTTATCTATTGCGCGTGGTGAAATCGAAAAATATTCTCAAAAATTGGGGTTAACTCCAAATTTAGATAGTTCAAATAACGATATAAAATATAAACGAAATTTTATTAGAACAAAAATTTTACCCTTATTAAAAGAAGTTAATCCAAATGTTATTGATACAATCAATTCGCTATCAGAAATTGCTCAGGATGATAACGAAATTATAAACGATTCAATTGATGAAATTTTGGGTAAAATTTCAGATAAAAATAGAATAAATATATCAAAATTTTTAGCTCACAAAATTAGTGTACAAAAACGAATTGTTTATAATATTTTTATCAAAAATAATCTTGATTATGATAGAAAAAAAATAGAAAATATTTTAAATTTTATCTACGAAACTAAAGACTCAAAGTCAGGTAAAATTTGTTCTTTAACTAACAATTTATGGCTTTTTGTTAATGAAAAATATATGGAAATTACTGATAAAAAATCCGAAATTTTTCAAAATGTTTTTATAAATAAAGAAGGAAAATATGAAATAGGAGATTATATTTTTGAGATAGAAAAATTTTCAAAAAATGTGAAAAAATTTCCAAAAGATAATGAAAATATTGCTTATGTAAATCTTGAAAATATTGATTTTGAATTTGAATTACGACAGCGTCAAGATGGTGATATTATAAGACCTTTTGGAATGAGAGGTTCTCAAAAATTAAAAAAATACTTGAATGCAAAAAAAATACCAAATCACCAAAAAGGTAATCTTTTATTTTTAACACAAGGCGAAGAAGTTTTGTGGGCAATTGGACTGGGTATTAGTGATAGAATAAAAATTATATCTAAACCAACACATAGGTTGCAATTATATAAGAAAGAGGGCATATAAAATGGAATTAGATTTAAAACCTGAAGATTTAAAAATATTGTTTAGCGAAGAACAAATACAAACTAGAATCAAAGAATTAGCGCAAGAAATGAACAAATTTTATAATGGCGAAGAGGTTATTGCAATTTGTGTATTAAAAGGCGCTGTTATGTTTGCGGTTGATCTTGTAAAACATCTGGATATGCCTTTGCAGATGGAATTTATTAGATTATCAAGTTATGGTAGCGGTTTTTCAACATCGGGAAAAGTAAATGCCGTAGATATCAAATTGCCTGATTTAAACGGCAAAAATGTTTTAATAGTTGAAGATATTGTAGATACAGGTCTTACTGCAAAATTTTTGATGGATTTTATGCACTGTAACTTTAATGCAAAGTCAATAAAATTTTGCTCTTTGCTTGATAAAAAAATTACAAGAAAAGTCGATATCGAGCCGGATTATTATGGCTTTGAAGTTGATAACAAGTTTGTTGTCGGATATGGTTTAGATTATGAGGGATATTATAGAAATTTGCGCTATATTGGCTACAAGGAAATGTAATTTTTGAGGTTTTCAAATGTATAAAAATGCAATTGAAAAAATTAATAAATTTTATGATTTAGACTTGAACAAAACAACTCATCACAAGGCTATGTTTGATGTATTAGATGAAGTTATCAAGTTAGATTCTGCCGGAATTTTTTATTTGACACCAAATTTTTTGAGTCTTGAATATAGCAAAAATTTTCCGAAAATTGAAACAATTAAAATTGATGATTCCTTATCCAAAAAGCTGTATGACCCACATTATGAAGATATTTCAGATGATATAAAAAAACTTTTTAACAGCCAAAAATATCTGCTTTGTTCAAGATTAGAAATAAAAGGTGCTATTTTGGGCATTCTTGTAATTGAGCGAAACGAGCCGGATTTTTCTCTTGATGAAAAACTTATTTTTAAAACCTGCACAAAAATTATTGCTAATTTGTTAAAAGATTTAGAGGTTTCAAAAATTCTGAAAATGCAGGTCAAGGCAATGGAAGAAGGCATTGTAGAGACGCATCAGGCGTATGAAAATGTAAAAAAACAAAATTCGAAAATTAAAGAAAATGAAAAATTGCAAAATCAATTTATTGCAAATGTTTCACATGATTTGCGCACTCCACTAAATTCAATTATTGGCTTTTCTGAGGCTCTTGGTGGCAAAATTTTTGGAGATTTGAATGATAAACAATCAGAATATGTGGAGGATATAAAAGCCTCCGGAATTAAGTTACTTGGGATGATAAATGAAATTCTTGATATTGCAAAAATTGAATCTCATACTCTGAAATTAAACCTTTCGACCTTCAATATTTCGGATGCCATAATTGAAGCGTGTAATATTATTACACCACTGGCTGCTAAAAAAAATCTAACAATAAAGAAAGAAATTGAAGAACCTATAGAAATTATTGCAGATTATATGAAGATTGAACAGATTTTATTAAATATTTTGAGTAATGCTATCAAATATGCAAAGTCTGAAATTATAATTTCTACCAATTTAAAAGGTGAAAACTTAGTAATTTCAATAAAAGATGATGGCATTGGAATTCCGAAAAAGCATCATAAAAAAATATTTTCAAAATTTTTTCAAGTTGAAAGTGCTAAAACAGAAGCTTCAACCGGACTTGGTTTAACTATTGCAAAAGAATTTATTAAATTGCATGATGGAAATATTTCAGTAAAAAGTGAAGAAAATCAAGGAGCTGAATTTATAATCAAACTTCCGCATGCAAGGTGTTATTGCTAAATTTTTTAATCTTTCCCTTTTTTAACCATCAAATATATCCATGTCAACAAAAGTAATATCGAGCACAGTTGCATAAATATTGCGGTTAAAACTATTTGCAAGGAAAGACTGTTTGCAGAAGATGTTACCATTTTGGTCAAGGCAAAATATGTAATAATTTGTGCCGCAAATACTGTTAGATAATCTCTAAAATACAATTTTGATGCATCAGGCATTATATCATTCATTCGTCTTTTTATAAGAGCCAATAGCGGAAATTGATGGACAATATGGTATAGCGCACCAAGTCCCATTATTATCCAAAAGATATATTCTTGTGCTTTTGTGATAAAAAATGAGATTGCAACAGTCAAAACAATTGTCAACAAAAGATAAATAAACCAAAATACGAAATAACAAAGAAAAAAGAAATTAAACTCTTTTCGTTTGGCTGTTTCTGAATAATTTGTAATTTGTTTAAATGCATTAAAATACGTGTAGATAATTTCGTGCAATAATTCTTTTAGTTTATTCATACAAGCTCCTTTGTTAATAATTTTCGATTGTATCATTTATCATTTTAATCATTTCATTACGCAAAAATTTTGGAGAGACAAGTTCACAATCAGAAGAATAGCGCATAAGTCTATGCAGTAATTTCTCAAAATTACCTTCTTTATTTATGACTATCAATTCTCCATCCTGATTTAAACCTGCGGAATCTTCATTTTCTTTGAGTTTATATGTCTTTGCCAATCTGTTTTTTAATTTGTATACAACTGTTGTATTTAATTCAATATTGCTTGCGCGTTGAGGTAACATATTGATTGATAAAATTGTATTTATCGGTATTTCTAAGTTTTGTCTTGCTGATGAATCATAAACCTTTAAATAGGCAGTTTTTGAGTCATAGATAACCTCTTTGGGTGTGCATTTGCAACGAATTTCTTTTCCATCTTTTTTATATAACAAATTTATTACAAATTTTTCAGCGCAAATCTTTTCGCATTCATCAATTTGATTTCTTATATCTGAATAATAAAATGAAAAATCGTAATCAGAATTTTTTGTTAAATTATTCAGTGCAAATTTATCCTCTCCATCCATTCTAAGTTCAATTGATTTGACAAATTCATTAACTTTGCCGGTCAAATTTTTATCAGGAAAATTATTAGCGGTATTCACCAAAATTGCAAGTGATTTTAAATCTTCCACATTCATGTCAAGCGAATATAAGCTGCTCAATAATTTGAACTTGTGATTTTCTTTGACAATTTTCATTCCAAAAATTTTCAATGTATTTATGTACTTATTTATATTTACTTGGATATTATTTGTTGATTGCTCATTTATTTCATCTTTAAAAATTTCAATTACACTGCTGTATTCTGCCTTATCTTCATAAAGCAGTTTAATAAGTTGAAAAATTTTCAAACAGCCTGCGTTTAGTTTTTTGCTGTTTTTTCTTTCACTATTCTTTGCCAATGTATTCCTCTTTCATTTTTCTTAATGTTGAAATAATGTGCGATTGAAAATCTTTTGGGTATAGAACTTTACATTTTGCAGAATGGAATAAAATTCGCTGTGTAAGTTCAAATTTGTTTTTTGAAGTGATTTCAACGAGCAACTTATTTCCATCTTTTTGAATTATTTTTTCGCAATCCAATGTTTCAAAGTTTTCATTTTCATCTTTGTTATATTCATATCCGACAATAATTTCAGGCGATTGGATAGTCTTATTTTTTAGATTAACACTTACAATTTTTTCTATTTTTGAAACAAGAAAACTTGAGTATGTCTCATATTCAGAATTCATTCCACTGACATATAATTTACCATTATTTATGTGTAATTTATCAACCAAAATTGTAATATTTTTTGCACCGGAAATTTTAGAATTGTAATAAACCGTTATTTCAGTATTATTCTTGGCATACATCATTAAATTTTCTATCAATTTTGGGTCAATGTTATTTAATGGTGAAATGTTTTGCAATTTAATTTTCAAATCTTCATTTGTAACATAATTTGAAAATTTAGTAAAAAATTGTTGTAAAGATATCAAATCAGAAACATCAATAGATTTAGAAATTGCCTTATAAATTTTAATGATGCTTTTAATTTGCTTATCATCAAATTTTAATTCAAAAGGGTGTGAATCTATTGCATAGCGTGTAATCCCATTATCATTTTTTCTCACGATTTTACAACCGATTTCTCTTAATGAATTTAGGTAAATCCTAAGTGTATCAAAGGAAACCGTCTCATGCAAATATGGATGATTTTCCAAGATTTCTTGCAATTCGTTATAAGATTTTGCACCATCTAATAGCAGTGAAAATATGAGTAGAGACTTAAATCCGGTAAACGACATTAGGTTATAAGTAACTGTATTTGTTTTTAAAAATTCTTTCATTTTTTAACTCTCAAATTACTACAATTCACTCTAGCACAAACTTTCAGAAAATTCTATTTGTAAAATTTACATGCTTTTTATTTTATCAGTAATTTCTCATTGTCAAATAAAAATTATAAAAATTTTTACATGATTTCATTAAATTTTCTTCATTAAGATTTTATAACACGAATTTTTGCTTACTAAATCAAGGGGCATGGTCGAATGTAAAAAAATAATAAAAATATTTTACTTGTAATCCTTTGGATTTAGGTCTACAGTAGAGTACATAAAGAAAGCCGAATTGAAAAATAAGGCTACCGGACAGAGGAAGGAAAAAGTTACTTTCAATTAGTAACATCAGACATAAAAAGTTTAGTTGGACAGTAGAAACAGAGGTGATGGCAAAAAGTCCAAAAGGGAAAAGAGATTTATTGAGGTTTGGATAGAAAAACTGTAGGATTAGGGATATATTATTTTTTAGTTTACATCTTAATAATTATTGTATATCTAGTTTATTAATGGGAGAAAAGCACAGACTTTTTTAGAAGAGAGTTAGTAAGGATAGTTGTAAACTTTTAATCAGCCTTTACTTGCATAAGTATAGGCTTTTTTATATGATAAAAATATGGAAGAGTTAGAGTCAAAAAAAGTTATAGCTTTGATGTCAGGGACATCATGCGATAGTATTGATGCAGGTCTTTGTGAAGTTTTTCCTGATAAAAGTGTTAAACTTATTCAAGGAATAAATTATAAATATCCAGAACACGTAAGAGCAAAAATTTTTCAATTGTTTCGTGGAGAGGGTTCAATCAAAGATGTTTGTCAAATGAATTTTGTTATTGGTAAATGTTTTGCTGAGGCTGCAAAAGTTCTTATTTCAGAATTTGGGAAACCGGATTTTATTTCAAGTCATGGACAAACTATTTTTCATTATCCCTTTGATGAAAAAATTGATGATATTAGCATGAAAAGCACTCTTCAAATTGGTGAAAGTTCTGTTATTGCACAAGAAACAGGATGTTTAACTATTTCAAATTTCAGAGAATCTGATATGGCTCAAAACGGACAAGGTGCGCCGTTAGTTTGTTTTGCAGATGAAATGTGGTTTAAAAATAAAGGTAAGAATTTTGCAATCCAAAATATTGGTGGAATTTCAAATGTTACGGTTGTCTCAAAAGATTTTGATACATTTGGATTTGATACAGGTTTAGGTAACATAATGATTGACTATTGTGTTGGTAAATATTTTGGTAAAACTTATGATAAAGATGGCGAAATTGCTGCAAGTGGAATTGTCTCAGATAATTGGTTAGAATGTTTGCTTGCGGATGAGTATTACTTTATTGAACCGCCAAAGTCGACAGGACGAGAATATTTTTCAACTCAATATATTGAAAATGCTTTAAAATACGCTCCATCTGACCCAAAAGATATAATTGCAACTGTGACTGCACTGACAGCGCGAACAATTGCACAAAGCTATGAAAGATTTATATACCCCAATGTAGGGCTTCACGAGGCTGTAATTTGTGGTGGCGGTGCGTACAACAAAACTTTAATGAAAATGTTGAGAACATATTTGCCAAAGCATATTGATTTGACGACTTGCGAAGATTATGGAATTTCTAATAATTTTAAAGAAGTTATGGCTTTTGCGCTGTTAGGTTTCTGCGCATATTACGGCATTCCAAACAATTTACCTTGCTGCACCGGAGCAAACAAACGGATTGTCATGGGTAAGTTTACTTATTAGGGTTTTGGGTATATGTTGTCATGAGTTGTAAAAACATAACAGTCATTCCGAACTGCGGATTTTGGCAAGTGCGCCGTGTGAACGGAGTGAACCCAGCACGTCCCAGTGAGGACTGCGTTGAGCCGTCCGAACTGCCAATAATCCAAGACTGTTTCGGAATCTCTAATTAAAAACCCCTCTCCCTATCCCTCAGCCATACGGCACGCAGTCTCACTCAACTCGCTAGCTCGTTGGTTCGGCTAGTGTCCCTTAAGGGTCGAGGGAACATGTGTCATGCTGAACTTGTTTCAGCATCTCCAATAAAACATATTAGTCTTATGTAAAATTTGTAATATTTGAGACCCTGAAATTCCGCAGTCGCATAAAACGTGACTTCACTTCGTTACGCACTCTGCTCCTGCTGTTCAGGGTGACAGTTTATTCTTTTCTTTATTCCACTCTCCTTGGTATTTTCTTCTTCTAATCTAATTGTAAACAAATGTAACAAGGTCGAAAGCATGTGAAATTGGGCGTTTTCTCATGTTTTTATATATTTAAGAAGAAAAAAGAGAGCACAATTATGTCAGTTGAATTGAATAAACTGAATAGAGCAGGCTTTGGCGGCGGTACAACCGGTGTCAAGAAAAAGTCTAGCGGTATTGCATCTCAAGCCACTAAAAATTTGGCTAACTCTTCTGCTGCATCAAAATCATCAATATTTAGTGTAAAAAGTTCTAATAAATTCCATTTTACTGCTGGTGTAAACAATGTTAAAAATATGCACAAAGCAAATTATCAAGGTGTTAGAGCTTCGCTAAATTCTAGAACATATACCCCATCAAACACAGGCTATGTATCATCAGTAAGCAGCAATGTTCAATACAACGTTCAAAACGGCATGAGTAAAGCCATGATGACAGGGCAAGTAATTGGACAGATTGCAGGTGGAGTATTTGGCTTATTGAACCAAACAGGAATCCTTGGTGGTGGAGATAAAGTTCAAACTCAATCAAATACAAAACAACTTGACCAAATTTTGTCAGGTGGTAACAACCATAGTATTTCATTAAATTCATCATCAGCATCAAGTGCAATTTCAGGCATGCAAGGCGCAACTGATTCTATTACCTTGAGATCATCTATTGCCACAGCAAATGGTGCACTTGCCACAATGAATAATGAGGCAGCTCAAGGTCAATATGAGAAAAATTATAATGCTGCTAATAGTGCAATGTCATCTTTAAAAACAGGTGTCAGTGATGCTAAAGATGGTGTAAAAACTGCGGAAAACAATTTGTCTACTGCAAATAACAGTGTTTCAATTTCTAAAGAAACAAGAGATACACAATTGGCAGCTTTGAAAAATGCAGATGCTACTTATGGCAAAGCTGTTGAAGCTCATACAAAAGCTAAAGACAATGTATCTCAAAAAGAACAAAGTCTTTCTAATGCTGAAAACACATTAAAAAATACTGACCAATATATAACAAAGCAAAATCCTGATGGAACCACAACACAAGTTGAAAATCCAGCTTATAAGGCTGCAAAAGAAGCTGTAGACAAAGCTAACCAAGAACTTGTAGCCGCAAAAACAGCAGAAAAAGAAGCTGAAACAGCTAGAAATAAGGCTAAAGAAAAAGTTGACTCTTCTAATAAAGCTGTACAAACTGCTGAAGGAAATTTAGGTAAAGCTCAAAATCAATTAGATTCAGCTAAGAAAACTCAAACAAAAGCTCAAAATGAATTACAAAATAAAGAAAAAAGTTTAGAAAAAGCTGAAGCAAATCTTGAAAAAGCTGAGGCAGATGTTGAAAAATTCAAAGCTTACAAACAAGATTCAGAAAAATTAAAAGCAGAAATTGATAAACAACAAAAACGTCTTGAAAAGATGGAACAAGAAGAACAAGATGATTATAACAAATTAACTGACAAAATAAATAAAGGAGTTGATAAAAATATGAACCGCGCTAAGAACATTGATCCTAGTGACGGTATGAATTTAAAAGAAAAATGGTTGTCTTACAAAATGAAAAATCGTAACGAAAAAATGAATGGTCAACTAGACAAAAAAGACGCATTATCTCCATTAAATGCAGATAGTCAGTATGTAAAACAATTACAAAAAGGTCCTGCTACATTTGTTTCAGGAAATGAAAAATATTATAAAGGAACAACTCCAAGCGGACAAGAAGTATATTTCAGAGGTAATTCTCCTATTACTAAAGAAATGTTTGAACAAGCTCAAGGTGTTTCTGCTTAACCAAAGCTTTACAAACACTTTACATTTCAATACATGTATATTACAATATAGTCAGCAAGCAGTATTGCAAACGAAAAAAGAACGGTTACCCCGTTCTTTTTTTCACTAATAAGCAAGGGTGTTGTCAGTTAGTATTGCAATATGAAAAAGTGAAAGGTAGGAACAATGAAACAAGATATTAACAGATTGGAAGTTTTGAGCGCAATCACACCGCTAATCGAAAATACCGCAATGCGTTTCAACTTAATTCCTATCGAAATTGATTTTTCTAAAGAAAATCACCGTTGGTATTTGAGAATTTTCTTATACTCAAAGGAGCGCAACATCACTCTTGATGATTGTGAAAATGTGACAAGAAGTTTGGAGGGCTTTTTGGATGAACTCATCCCTGTTAAATACTATTTAGAAGTATCTTCACCGGGGCTGGAGCGAAAATTTAAGTCAGAAAAAGAATTTGTCATCTTTAAAGGTAAAAGAATAAGTATCAAGTTAAAAGAACCATTAGAAGGCGAAACTGAAAAAATCTTCAAAGGTGAAATCTTGGACTATGACCCTAACGAAGGTTTGAAATTTTTTCGTTTTGATGATGGCACAGAACTTCAAATTCCAAAATCTAACATTCAATCAGCAAAACTGTATATTGATTAGCTGAAGGAAGAAGGCAACAAGTAGCCTTAATATTTATGTAATTTTAAATAACATAACAATCGCCAATTATAGGCAGAAAGGTATAAAACACAATGATTAAAATCGGAGCAGGAAACTTAAATGAAGTTTTTGAAGAATTAGAAAGAGAAAAAGGCATTTCTAAAGATGTCGTAATTTCTTCTTTATGTGATGCAATGGTTGCAGCTTATAAAAAACACTTGAGAATTAAAGAAGTTGAAAATGTTGAGGCATATTTAGATGAGCAATCAGGCGAAATAGGTATTTTTAAAGGTAAAACAGTTGTTGATTCTGTAGAAGACCCTGATAACGAAATTTCTCTAGCTGAGGCTAAAGAAATTGATGAATCAGTTGAATTGGGTGATGAAGTTAAATTAGAAGTAACTCCTGACCAATTTGGTAGAATTGCAGCTCAAGCAGCAAACCAAGTTTTGACTCAAAGAATTCGTGAAGCTGAAAGAAATCTTGTACTTAACGAATTTTTGGAAAAGAAAGGTACTTTGATTACAGGTATTATTCAAAAAGTTGATGATAGAAGAAATGTTATAGTAAATATTGGCAAAACTGATGCCGTAATGCCAAGAAAAGAACAAATTCCTGGAGAATACTACAAACCTGGTAACAGAATCAGAGTATTTGTTCTAAATGTTAAAGAAACAACAAGATTACCTCAAGTAATTGTTTCTCATGGTCATGCTGAAATTGTTAGAGAATTGTTTGAACTTGAAGTTCCTGAAATTGAAGATGGTATTGTAGAAATTAAATCAATTTCTCGTGAGGCAGGTTACAGAACAAAAATCGCTGTATGGTCAAATGACCCTGAAGTAGATTCTGTTGGGGCTTGTATCGGACCAAGAGGTAGCAGAATCCAAACTATTGTAAGTGAATTGAAAAACGAAAAAATTGATATCGTTAGATACTCAGAAGACCCTGTTGAATACATTGTAAACGCATTGTCTCCTGCAAGAGTTGTATCAGTTGATATTATGGCTGATGATGAATATAACCATGAGGCATTAGTTGTAGTTCCTGATGATCAATTGAGTCTTGCTATCGGTCGAGAAGGTCAAAATGTAAGACTAGCACATAAATTGACCGGTTGGAAAATTGATATTAAATCAGTTTCTCAAATGGAACAAGCTGAAAATCAAAATATCAATAACTACGAATATGAAGATCAGGCAGATGATGCTGAGTCTGAAGTAGATAGCAATCCTGTAGATTCAGAAGAATTGCAGGAAGAAATTGAAGAAGAAATGAATCAACAAGCTTTAGATGAAAATGACATTGAAGATGGTGGAATTTCAGAAGAAGTTGAAGAATAGTTCTTTGATTTTTGGATAGAACAAGTCGCGCGTGGGTTTTATTAAAACCCACGCGCCTTTTTAATAAAAATTTTAATTCAAAAACTAAATTGCAGATAAAATTGTCAATTTTTCTTTTGGTATGTTTGTACCTTCAGTGTTTAACTGACCAAGTTTTACGGTTTTATTTTTACCGTGATAATCGCTGCCGCCAGAAATTAATAGTTTGTGTTTTCTAGCAATGTCAACAAGAAATTTAGTTTCATCTTTTGAGTATCTTGAGTAATAACATTCAAGTCCTTGAATTCCGAATCGCTCCATAATTTCAAGCTTTTTCATAAATTCATCCGCTTTTAGATGTTCTTCTCCTTCTCCGCCTAGTGGATGTGCCCAAACAGGTATCCCTCCAGAAGCAACAATTGCAGAAATTCCTTCATCTCCGTCAAATCTTGTGTTTCCTGTTTGACAACCGTCTAGGTATTTTCTCATTGCAGTGATGTTATTATCTGCTAATCCTCTGTCAACCAAAATATTTCCTATATGGATTTTTACGACACTGTTGCGTGAATATAGCCAATCAAGTTCATCCTGTGTTAAATTTATATTCCAAATATCAGACAAATATTGAATACGTTTATCCAGTTTATTGCGGCGTAATTGTTTGCCTTTTTGAATTAATTTTGTTAAGGTTTCATCATCAGGATTACAGTTGTATCCTAAAATGTGGCATTTAACAGTGTCAGCTAAACAAGTTAATTCTGTACCTGAAATGAATTTTATATCGTCAGTGATGTATTTTTTGATTTCTTTACAGCCAGCAATTGTATCGTGGTCAGTCAATGCAAAAACGGATAGACCCTCTTGTTTGATATTTTGAACAAGAGTTTCAACCGAATCACTGCCGTCTGAAAAGTTGCTGTGTAAATGTAAATCTGCTCGTTCCATAATTAAATCTTAACACAAAACATTTTCTCAATCATTAACGATAAAGGCTTAACTTTTTGCAATTTATGCGTTATCATATAATTAAGAGACGACAAGAATAGAAAAGAGTTGAAATTATGAAATCAGTTAAAGAAGTAGCAACCGAAACCAAAATTTTAGATAGATTAAAAAATCACCCCAAATCATTGGAACTTGTGAAATATTTATTTGGTGATGCCGAATTGCAAGAAATACAAGAATATGCAAACAATGTTTCAATAAGAAGACTTGGTTATAACGATCATGGACCTGTTCACATGAGGCAGGTTGTCGGTAATGCTATCAAAATGTTGAATATTTTACATGATTTCGGAATAAAAACTTCACTTGAACAAGAAGAAATAGGAACTTTTGAAGACAGTATGTGTGCTGTTATCATGGCAGGCATGATGCACGATTTGGGGATGGCAATCGGACGTCAGGGTCATGAGGAAATGTCTGCATTACTGGCTCAACCTATTATTGAACGCACATTGATGCATTTGTTCCCTGATGATTTGCATAGGAGAGTAATTATCAAGGCTGTAGCGACAGAGGCAATTGTTGGTCACATGTCTTCAAGAAAAATTCACTCAATTGAAGCCGGTATCATCTTAATTGCAGATGGTTGTGATATGACAAAAGGTCGAGCAAGAATTCCAATGGCGATAAATACGACACCAAAAGTTGGTGATATTCACAAATATTCCGCAAATGCCATTAATAGAATTTCTATTCACAAGGGTGAAAGAAAACCAATCAAGATTGATATTGAAATGTCTGGTGATGTTGGATTTTTCCAAATTGAAGAAGTTCTGTTGCAAAAAATTGATGCAAGCCCTGCCAAACAGTTTGTTGAATTGTATGCAGGTGTTGCAGGCGAACCAAGAAAATGTTATTTGTAGACTTTGAAGGTATAAGGCAGTAAGTTTGTGTCGTTAAAAGTCAAGATGGCAATATGATTTGGCAGTTGTGGAGCTGGTTTCGGAATTTTAAAATAAAACGAAGTCTAAAGTTCTGCTTTACCAAGCAGGCAAATTTTATGCATTGGTGAGTCCAACTTGCTTTTTATTCCTCAGTCTTATAATTTCGTTTTAATTCTTCAAGTGAATCGCCTCCGTATTTTAGCAAAATTTCATCTGCTAAAATCCAAGCAACACGTGATTCTGCAACAACCGAACAAGCCTCAACCGCACAGGTATCTGAACGTTCAAAGTGAGCTTCAGTTTCCTTCATTGTTTTTGAATCAACGGTTTGTAGTGGTTTGCGCATTGTCGGAATGGGTTTCATTACACCGAAAATAACAAGTTCCTCACCATTAGTCATTCCACCTTCAATTCCGCCTGCGTGATTGGTCTTGTGTCCAATATCCCCATCTTCTTTCAAATACATTTCATCATGGTATTCACTACCTGAATACCCAAGAGGATTTGTTCCGATTTCAACAACTTTGACGGCAGGAATACTCATAACGGCTTGAGCTAACTTACCATCAAAAGTTCTATCCCAATGTACATGCGAACCTAAACCAATCGGTAAATTTTCATAAGTAACGACAAATCTGCCACCAATAGTATCGCCTTTCCCTTTCATAATATCAACTTCATCATGAAAATCTGCAGGACAACAAGCCGACCCAATTTGCAAAATTTTTGATGAACCTGAAATATTTAATTCTTTCAATAACAATTTGGCAACAGCACCGACGGCTACTTCAATTGCTGTTTTTCGAGCGCTTGAACGTTCTAGAATATTTCTCAAATCTTGTTGGTGATATTTTACACTTCCTGCAAAATCCGCATGTCCTGGGCGATATGTAGAAAACGCTTTTTCATCGGTGATGTCTTCTGGTGCAACACTCATTATTTTTTTCCAAGAGTCAAAATCTCGATTTTTAACAACAAGAGTAATTGGCGAACCTAATGTTTTACCAAACCGAACTCCTGATGTAATTTCAACAGTATCGGATTCGATTTTCATTCTATCACCGCGACCGTAACCTTGTTGACGGCGCTGTAGTTCATTATTGATAAAATCTGTATCAATTGTTATGCCTGACGGCAATCCTTCTATTATTGCGGTTAGGCATTTACCATGACTTTCTCCTGCTGTTAAAAATCTGAATTTATTCATCTTTCACCTTCGTTTTTATGTTTAAGAAATGTTTGAACCTTTGTTTGCATCATTTCTTCTTTTATTACAATTCCGGACTCGGTATCTTGTACAATTTGGTACATTTTAAGCCAATAACTTTCCTTAGATGGTTGTCGTTCTGCACTTATCTTAATTCCATCAGGTGTTTCCTGCGCAATTACATTTCTGTAGGAATTTTTGTACTTTCTAAGTCTAGCAGTTTTTTGTCCGATTTTCAATTCTTTAAAAAATCTTTTTGTTGGAATTACAATATCAATGGTTTCGCCAGTTGGTTTTACAACCTCTCGAATTATTTTTGCATCGGGGCTATACATATTTAAAAGCTTATCATTGTATGAGTTTGCATAGTTTGTATATTGAGTAAAAAATGCCATAGCATCTTTTGGAGTGGTTTTGGCATAAACATCTGAAAATGTACAAATTATTCCGATAATTGGTACTAATAACAATATTTTTCTCATAATAAATCCTCTCATTTGCTCTTTAAAATTATCTGGAAATAACAGTATTTGTATTAGCTGATTGTATGGAATTTTTTGTTGATTTTGTGTAGGATGAAAATATGAAAAGAATTTTGATTGTAGATGATGTCCCTGGATGGGTCAGATTTCATAAAGGCTGTATTGAACATTTGCCAATACCGAATGTTCAAATTGATTGTGCATATTGTGCAAAAGAGGCACTTGCAAAACTTGAAACTTCTATTGACAATCCATACGATGTTATCTTCACTGATATGCAGATGGAACCTGATTTTTTGCCAAAATTTGCAGGTGAATGGTTAATTGAACAGATTCAAAATTTTGGTGATTATTATAAAAATACACAAATTGTGATTGTTTCTGCTGCACCCAATATTAAGGCAATTGCGGAACGTTATGGTGTTTTGTATTTACCAAAAACGGTTGCGCGTAATTCTGATGCTGAGGTTTATAGGGAGTTTGTGGAATAGTCTACTTACATACATAGCCCTTAATCTCACAAGGTCATTGAAATCGCAGTCCGTTTGTCATAAATTAGGGATATGTATGATGATTATAAAAGAATTTTAGAAGAGCTAAAAAGCCATTCACATTTTAGAAACCTTAAAAACTTTGAAAAAAAGGATGAGAAATATATTTATTACAAAGGTAAGAAATTACTTAACCTTTCCTCAAATAACTACTTAAATGTTGCTGATAATCAAGCGATAACTCAGGAGTTTTTAGATAATGTTGGCAATAGATACTCTTTTGGCAGTGCATCAGCAAGATTATTAACAGGTACACTTCCTGTTTATCAAGAACTTGAAGAGTTATTATCAAGTCTTTATGGTAAAGAATCAGCATTGCTGTATAACAGTGGTTATCATGCTAATGTTGGAATTTCAAGTGCATTGAATCAAAAAGGAGATGTTATTTTTTCTGACAAGTTAAATCATGCTAGCATAATAGATGGGATGCGACTTTCCGATGGCAAGTTTTTCAGATTTCCGCATAACGATATGCACGCTCTTGAAAAGTTGTTGGAAAGGGAGCGCAAAAATTTTAATAATGCATTTATCATTACGGAAAGTGTTTTTTCAATGGATGGTGATATTGAAGATTTGAAAAAAATCGTTGAACTCAAGAAAAAATACAACTGCATAATGATTATTGATGAAGCTCATGCTTTTGGCGTTTTTGGAGAAAATGGGCTTGGTGTCGCAGAAGAATTAGGCATAATAGATGATGTAGATTTACTTGTCGGAACTTTTGGAAAAGCAATCGGCTCAATGGGTGCATTTGTTACAGGTTCAAAAACAATGATAGATTTTTTGATTAACAAATCTCGTTCGTTCATCTTTTCAACAGCACTTCCACCAATAAACATTGCATTTTCAAAATGGATAATTGAAACTCAAATTTCCAAAACCACTCAAAAGAGAAAAAATATGCTAAATTTGGCTAAAAAATTCGGTAGTCAAAGTCATATTGTACCTGTTGTAATTGGTGAAAATAAAGATACCGTTGATTTGTGCGAAGTCTTATTTCACAACGGATATTTCACTTTGCCAATCAGACCTCCGACTGTGCCAGTCGGAACTTCTCGTTTGAGATTATCGCTAACAGCAGATATTAGGGAAGAAGAATTACAAACACTCAAGGAGAAAATTGATGAAGTGTTGTCAACTAAATAAACAAAATAATAAAAATTTAATTGTATTTTTGGCTGGTTGGAGTTTTGATGAAAAACCTTTTGGCAAGTTGGTTTGTGATGGTTTTGATATTTTGTTCATCTATGACTATAATGAATTAAATTTGCCAAAAGAATTAGAAAATCTGCAAAATTACGAGCATAAATACCTGCTTGCTTGGTCTATGGGGGTTTTTGTTGCTTATGAGTTTAGAAAGTTGTTTGAAGATTTTGATTATAAAATAGCAATAAATGGGACAATAACACCTGTTGACAATGAGTTTGGCATTCCTGTCAAAATGTTTGAATTAACCCTAAAACATGCTGCAACAGGGCTTGCCGGTAAGTTTTATCAAAATGTATTTAAAAACTCTGAAGAATTTGAAATGTATTCAAAAACACCGGTTAGACGCACGATAGAAAATAGAGTTTCTGAACTTGAAAATCTTTATAATATAATTAAAATGAAAGATTACAAAAAAGCTGAAAAATTTTATGATTGTGCAATTGTTAGTGATTTTGACAAAATCATTCCACCAAAGAACCAAATTGCCAGTCATCAAAAAAATAATGAACCTATTATCACCTTGCCATTTGGTCACTTTCCGTTTTACAATTTCACAAGTTGGAGCGAAATAATTAAATGTTGTCAAACAACCAAAAATCACATATAAAAAAACACTTTGAAAAAAGTATGAAAAATTATGACAAAAATGCAACCGTTCAAAAAATGATGGCATCAAAACTTGTGATTGAACTTTCAAAGATTTGTCAGGAATTTGACAATATTTTAGAACTTGGTTCTGGGACAGGGATATTATCTAAGCAAATCAATGATAATATTTCGTTCAAAAATTATTATGCAAACGATTTAGTTGAAAAATCTAAACTTTACGTTCAAAAAATTATTCCAAATACACAATTCTTTTGTGGTAGTGCATTAAAAATAAAAACAGGACGAAAGCAAAATCTAATTATATCTAACGCAATGTTTCAGTGGTTTGACAATTTGGATAAAGCAATAGAAATTTTAAAACTCCAGTTGGACAAAGACGGAATTCTTGCTTTTTCAACATTTGGAACTGATAATTACAAAGAAATCACTGGTTTAACAGGTTTGTCTTTGAATTATCTTCCACCTGAAAAAATTCAAGATATTTTAAGTAAGCAAGGGTTTGAAATTTTATATTGTGAAGGTTTTTATGAAGAATTACTCTTCAAAAATCCGCTAGAACTTCTTGCACATATGAAAAACACAGGTGTTAATTCCTTATCTGATAAAACTTGGACAATAAAAGAAGTGAAAGATTTTTGTGACAGATTTAATAAAAAATATCCTCAAACAAAACTCACATACTCTCCGATTATTGTAATTGCAAGAAAAGTTTAGACTTTTTTATGCTATAATCCTAACAAAACGAGGTGAAGTATGACAACGATTAAAATAACAAAAATGCAAGGCTGCGGAAACGATTTTGTTGTTCTTGATTATAGCGAATATGAAAAATCCGGACTTTCGATGAGTGAACTTGCAAAAAAACTATGCGACAGACATTTTGGAATTGGCGCAGATGGAATGATTATTCCTGATACAAGACCAAATGGTGAAACTGATATTGCTTGGTATTTTTACAATTCAGATGGTACAACTGCTCAAATGTGCGGAAATGGTATGCGCTGTTTTGCAAAATATGTATACGATAAAAATTTAGTCGATAAAAAACAATTTAGTGTGCAAACTCTAGCAGGGGTGATTAAACCTGAAATTCAAGATGATGGCAAAGTTAGAGTAAATATGGGAACACCTATTCTTGAGGACAAAAAGATTCCTTTTGAGGGCGAAAAAACAGTTCACGTAAAAGGTAAAGAGTTTGAAATTACACCTGTTTCTATGGGGAATCCTCACTGTATTATTTTTACAGAAGAAGATCCAATGGAGCTTGCTACAAAATACGGCCCTGATATGGAAGTCCATCCGTATTTTCCAGAAAAAACAAATACTGAATTTGTAAAAGTTATTTCCAAAAACGAAATAGAAATGCGTGTATATGAGCGTGGTTGCGGTATTACTTTGGCTTGTGGAACAGGGGCTTGTGCCAGTGTCGTGGCTTGTGTTTTAAATAACTTAACAGAACAAAAAGTCAAAGTTAATTTGCTTGGTGGGGCTGTAAACGTGGAATGGTGCGGAACTAAGGAAACTCCTAATCAGGATATTTTCCTTATTGGACCTGCAAGCTATAGCTTTACGGCTGACTACATGTTGTAAAAAATTATTTTTTCATGGTAAGATGAGTTCATACATTGGAGAAATAGTAAAAGGAGAAAATTTAAAATGAAAAATTATGAATTAATGACTATATTCAAACCTAACTTAGATGCTGAAGAAGTTGAAAAAGTTATTGAAAAAATTAATGCAACAATCGTTGAATTCGGTGGAAACGTAGTTTCTACAGATAAAGGCGGCAGAAAAAAATTAGCTTACGAAATCCAAAATTTCAGAGATGGTTTCTTTGCTACAACAATTTTAGCTTTGCCTGCTGACAAAGTTGCTGAATTCAAAAGACAATTAAGATTGAATGACAATATTCTAAGAACAATGTTTATGGAAGTTTCTGAAAAAGCTTCAGTTTAATCATCGAAATTCAGACAATTAAAAGGAATAAAAAATGTCATTAGCAAAAGCAGTAGTAACAGGTATAGTTTACAAAACTCCAAAAACAGGGTTCACTCAGAACAACGTTGCAGTTTCGTCATTTGTTTTAAATATCGGAACACAAGATGAAATCTTGGTTAGAGTAATCTCAAAAAGACAATCTTTAGAAGAAGTTGTATCTTCTTTGTCTAAAAATCAAAAAGTTTTGGTAGAAGGTAGATTGCAAAATGGTATCAGCAAAATGGATGATGGTACTGAGAAAAGAGTTTTTGAAATTGAGGCTGCTACAATCGAGTTAATGGGTGGTAGCTCTTCAGCTACGAATAATGTGTCAGAAGACGGAGACATTTTGACATTTGGAGAGATGGAATCATCTTCACCTGAAGGTAACACTGATGTGTTGATGGATGATGAAGAAGTTCCGTTCTAAACAATAAATAATAAAAAGATAGTAGAAAAATAATAAGGCTAGAAAGGCAAATTACAAAAATGGCAAGACAAGACGATAAGAAAAAACGTAAAAATTGCAGTCTTTGTGCAGACAAAGTTGAAACAATCGACTACAAAGATGCTGCTAAGTTGAAAAGATACTTAACAGAAGCTGGTAAAATTATTCCAAGAAGAATCACTGGTAACTGTGCAAAACACCAAAGAATGATTGCAAAAGCTATCAAAAAGGCTAGAGAAGCAGCTATTATCAGCTACGTTTTCGACTAATTTAAAAGTTAAAAATAAACAAAAGGCACTGTTTGTTCATATTTGGCAAACAGTGCTTTTTTATGAGTTTTGTCAGGGCAGGATTGTCGGTCGGTTTTATCAAATCGACAAAAGTGATTGTGTGAGTTAAATTGAACATATTATTCAATGTCATTCCTAACTCGTTTCCACAACTGTCCAAAATAAAATTTCTCTAAAAGAAAGCTGGATTGCTTCGCTATCGCTCGCAATGACGATATTGAAAATA
>OQVZ01000004.1_pt1 | contig 68722 bp, 63 predicted proteins | sample 1691571 | NCBI WGS metagenome assembly OQVZ01 (sample SAMN03418261, study PRJEB22391) | human gut metagenome | biome: human-gut; feature: organic feature; material: feces | host: Homo sapiens | place: Tanzania | collected 2013-01
CCTATTTCAACGGGAGTATCCAAGTGTTATCAGCGAAAAAATTCATCATTCGCAGGAAGTAGAGCGGATGAATGCAAAAGGGCAATACATCATAAAGAAACTATTCCAGGCATATTATTCTCATCCGCAGCAATTGCCCGATAGCGCAATTATCCAGTACATGATAGAAATTGGTCAATATAAAGACTTAAATTCCGCAGCAAATAGAGGCATAGGCGCCGTACGGGTAAAATTTGAAAAATTTCTTTCCAGTAGCAGATTTACCATTAACAATAGAATTGCCTTAATGCGAAAAATATGCGACCATATTGCCGGTATGACCGATCATTTTGCCATGGAAGAATATAAAAACCTATATGCTTAAATGCATAAACATAAATGAGAAGACTTGCCTCCAGTTATAAAGGCAAGTCTTCCCATTTGCATTAATTATATGGATTAGCCGGAATAGTTTTTCAGTTTGAACTTACCGTTAAAAATACATAGCATGACCAACTATTTCACGCCGCCTTCTTCGCCCGAATTGCTTGGGCGCGGAAGGACAGTTCCTGCGATAATAGCTTCAGGGTGGCGAAATCATCGTCCAGCCCATCCAGCTCACGGCGCAGCACGTCTTCATAGTGCTGCTTCTTTCCCTCCAAACTCTGGATCTTCAGCACCCAACGGTCCATGACGCTGGGGCTCTGGCAGCCGCTCTTGATGAAATAGTCGGCGCGTTCCTGATACTCCGCGATCTCCTTCTTGACGGCGGAATAGAACTCCTCTGTCATTTTCTGACGCTGCTTGGCGTCGTCGATGATGTAGATGGAGTTCGCCATCAGGTGCGTCTGATTGCGGCTGAGTAGGCTAAGCTCGGCGACGAAGTCCTCGAAAATATCTACTTTTTCCATATTGTGCCGCGGCACAAAGTAGAGATGTCCGTTGACACTGAGCTTGGTGGATTCCAGCATACGGAGGAAATTCACACAGATGGTCTCCACCTGCCTTCGGTTGGCGCAGCGCTGGTACAGCTCAAACAGCTCCTCCGCCCTACGGCAATAGGCCATGGCATCGATCTGACTGTCATAGGCCAGATTGTCGTAGCTGAAGATCTGGCTGTCCTTGTCGTAGCTGATGTTGGCCAGCTTCTCATACTGGTTGGTTTCCTGGTGCATGGTCTCCTTTACCAGCTCACGGGAAATAACGCTGTCGGAGATACGCCGGTTATCCCGGCAATAGATCTGATAGATGCGGCGCTCACCGTATTCCTCACTGATGATCCTGTTCCGCACATCGCCGGTGGCGCTGCGGAAAGCGTCAGACACCGACAGGCGGTTGCCGCCTGCGTAGGGGATGTTCATGTCTACACAAAGCTGGCGCAGATCATCCTTATCCACTAAAACACTGGGCAGGGAGAAATACAGCAGCTTTCCCAGCATATTCTGACGATCGCCGGATGCGGCGGCCGTCATGTCTTCAAATTTAAGTTCTGTCATATAGCATGTCCTCCTCATTGTGCCGCGGCGCGGCTAAGATAGTAGTCGTCGATCCCCTTATACGCCGGATTCCAGACGTATTTGGAGTAGCGTATGCCACGGATGCTCTGCACTTCCCGACGGATGGCCTGTATGGCACGCCGCACCTGCGGATTGGTCATCTGATCCATGTCCATTGCCTCCACCACCTCGGTCACGCCAAGACTCATCAGCGTATCTTTCAGCCCGTGGAGGGCAAAGACACCGCCGATGCAAACGAACAGGGCGTCGTTGTCCAGATAGCTGGCCACGTCGCCTTTCAGCGGCCCCTCCGTAATATAGGCGCGTTTACTGGCGGTGTTGCCGGTGACGTGCGTCCATGAATAGCTGCGTGTTCCGTTGGGGGCATTGCGGCTGGAGAGCCAGCGATACTTCCGACCCGGTTTACCTTCGTCGAGCCGTATCTTCATACCCTGTATCAGACCGTCCTTGTCACGGACGGGGATCAGGAAACCGTTGGGGCCGGACAGTGTCCATTCCCCATAGCTGGTACGGAAGCCGGGAATGCCTTGCAGGTCATGTCCAGTGCCCCGCAGCAGCAAGGCCAGCAGCTTTCGGCCTTCCGGCGTCTGCGGCATACTGCGATATTGGTTTTGGTCGATGCGGTCATCGGAAAGGCCGCGTTCACGTAGGTTTTCCCGATGTTCTGCCGAAAGTGTCAGAAGTGAGAGCATACCCATATATACCTCATGCCGCTGTGCCAATGGTTTTGGCTGCGGCTCTGTATTTTGGGAACCGGGCTGTTGGGGCATGGGGTACACGTTGCCGCCCCTGCTCAGCTCCATATATGCCTCTTTGTTGGTCAGACCGTGCAGTTGGGAATACAGCGAAACGCTGTTGCCGGACGCGCCGCACAGGTTGCAGCGGTATTGGTCTGTATCCACATTGAGGCTCAGATGATATTTCCCCTTACCGTGGTCACCGCAGAAGGGGCAGCTTGCCTCGACCTCCCGACGCCGAAGCGTCGAGGGGTCAAGGACAAGCCCGCACCGTCTGGCCGTGTCTACGATGGGGATCTTTTCATAGGCACGAGCCAGAGGGCACACCTCCTTCCCGTGCCGCTTATGCGGCAGTGGGCATTGCGGTCAGGATCGGCTTCACCGGCCTGACGGACAGCTCCGCCTTGCTGACGCATTTTGCCATAATGACCTGTCCTGTGGGGCGCACATTGGAGAGATCGTCCACCGACTCCATGTTATCCACGAACTGCGGATAGTTCCTGCCGGTGAGCCGCTTCATCAGTTCCGACACCTCCATGCCTGCACGGATCTTCTCCGAGAGGGAAAGCCAGTCATAGCGCCGCCCGTTATAGGTGAACTTGAAGGCGTCCTTGACCTCGCCGGTGGATTTCACCACGTCGTAGAGTGAGATCTCCACACGGTTCATTGTCAAGGCAGAGAAGGTCATCTCCGCCCGCTTGCTGATGTACTGCGCCAGATATTGCAGCTTCAGTTTACACTGGTCGATCTCCGCACGAGCCGCTTTCAATTGGCTGTCCAGATCACCGGATGCGGGTGTGGCTTTCTCAATGGCGGCGATGTCCGCACGAACCTGCTGCAATTCCTCACGGCAGGCAAACATACGGTCATATTCCTCCTGAGAGAGCGCGCCGAACTCCAGTTCTGCCGCCAGTGCCCGCATTCGCTCCTGAAGCTGCTGTGCCTCGGGACGAGTTGCATCCGGTTCAGCGGCTTCCTTTGCCTCCTGCAAGGTTTCTTCCAATTTGGCAATATCGTCCTTCTGAAATTGCAGAAACGTATCCCGTGCTTTTTTCTCAAGGGCTTGCAGCTCCTCCAGCTTGGCACGCTCTGCCTGCCCTGCCTCTACGATCTGCTTGATAGATGTCCGAAAAGCATTCTGCATCGCGGGCAGTTCGTCCGCCGTTACGGCGCGGCGGCAGGTGGGGCATTGATAGCCGGGCTTGAGCTGGCTGCACTGCTCCTTTTCCTGCTGATATTGGCTGCCCAACTGACGTATCCTAGCGTTGACCTGCGCGGTGGCATCCGCATACTTAGGCGTGTAGACCGCTGCTTTTCGAGCGGTCAGCTCCTGCGTCAATGCAAGGATGCATTCATCCGAGGTTGTAGGTATTTGCCGTTGATTTGCCAAATCACTATAACGGGCACTGAGGTCTGCCAGTTCATCGTTCAGCGCGGCAATATCCACGCCGGCAAACTGCTTACTTTTCAGTGCCTGTTCCTCGTTCCGGAGGGCATCCTCCTTTTCTCGCAGCTCCCGCAGGGCGGTTTTGCTGTTCTGCTGCTGGGCGGTGGTCATATCCTGCTGCCCGGTGAGGTACAGGACGTTGTTTTCCAGCTCCCGAATGGTCTCCCGCAGCTTCCGGCTCTCCACCTCCGGCGAGAGCAGCGGCTCATCCCGCAGGGCTTCCACGGTGGGGCCTGCCATCTGCGCCAGAATGTCCTCCTTGGTGAGCGCAGGCAGATACCGTTGGAGAAGGTTCTTGCCATCGTTGCCCAGCTCCTCGATAAAGTACAGCGGGTTGAAAATAGACAGGAACACATCCCGCTCTCCGAAGAGGTCGGTGAGATCCACCTGCCGCACCTCGCAGCCATCATAGGTGATGGTCATACGGTTGCTCTTACGGGCGCGGGACAGCTCATGGAGCGTTCCGCTTTCATCCACAAACCGCATGCGGATAAACAGATCCGGATTATCCTCGCTGTGGAGCCGGTCAATGCGATGCTCTCCGAAGAAGGGCAGACCGGTAACAGCAAAGGCGATGGCGTCCGCGATGCTGCTCTTGCCGCGTCCGTTGCCGCCCGTAATGACGGTGGGATCGCCGAAGGTCAGGTCGGTGGGCTGACTGTAGGACTTGAAGCCCTCCATGTGCAGTGCCGTGATCCGGAACGATTTGAGTTTTTCCATCAAAAGCTCTCCTTTCTCATGCGGCGTCCTTCTGCTGAATGACCTCAAAGCTGTCCAGCAGATAGAAAACCACATTGTCTTTTTTTACCATACGTTTTTCCACACGGTATAGCTTCGCGCCCTTTTGCAGCTCAGGGTGATTCCCCATGGCGTATGCGTAGCAGCGTTTGCCCTCCGGAGTCTCCAGAATGAGCTGTGCGGTCGTCCCTGCAGCCTTGGCCTCCAGTACGGTGTACTCGCAGGCAGGAAACGGAACAACGGTCGTGTCCTCCTGTGGCTTGTGCGGCTCTTGCTTCGCCGTGGACTTTGCTGTGGGGGCAGGGGCCTGTTCCTCCGCGCGCAGGGCGGGGATCAGCAGGGACTGGATGCCGCAGGCTTTCGCCGGCGTCAGACCGAGACTTCTCAATGTATCCAGATACCGGGCGTCCAGCTTACCGCGCTCTGTGGGCTTGATGATGAAGCTCTTGCCCTTCTTCTCCACATTGACCCAAACGGTGTCCATGCTGTAGAGCACACGGCCAATGCCCCACTGGTTGGCGGCACGCTTCATGGAATCGGATAATCCGCCCTTGATGGGTTCGATATCCGAGTCCTCGGCGCCGTCCCATTTGGTGATCCAGCCGCGCTCCTCAAAATAGAGGGAGATGCCGCAAAGCTGTGACTCTCGTTTGCCTGTGCTGTGCCACGGCTTGAACTCGTTATGCCAGCGGTCAGGCCCCATAACGTCGTCCAGACGGTTCTGGATCGCACGGTTGGTCACATAGGGTACGGCGATGCCCTGCATCCGATCTTCATAGGCGATTTGCAGCCGCCATTCCAGATCCTCCGCCGCAAAGGGCGCAGCCAACCGTGACAACAATTCTCTGGGATCGTTCATTTGCTACCTCCCATTGATGAAATCAGAAAGTGTTTTGCCGCTTTCTACCAGTACATCCGTGTAATAGTAGGCGGGTTCCTTGTCCTTCAGGTGCTCCAGCAGTTCTCTGTGGGGCATATGCAGCCTGTTATGGCTTTCCTTGAAAAAATCGTCGTTGTTGGGAATGCCCAGCAGAAAGCGTGGGAACTTCGACAACTGCGTCTGATTCTTGAAATGCGGCAGCACATTGTTGCCCACGCAGACACGCAGATCGTCATAAACATTGGAGAAGGGATAGTGATACATTTTCGTATCTCCCGTTGGCGGCTCATCCGCCACAACGCCCATAGAGCAATCTACCGCACGACCATCCCGTAGTGTTCGTATGCCGAACACCATACGCGGGATAGGAAAATCCAGATACTCGGTATCGCCATAGAAGATGTCGGCCCGAAGTTCCGGATTCCAGAGTACAAAGTATTTGTCCTCGCCGCAGAAGCTGACCTGAAGGCAATTTGGCGGCAGCAATCCGCTCCGTAGGAAGTGTTCCCGGTCAAAGCTGCCATAGATGGTGTTGTAAAAATCCAGCGGCGATATTTCCTTATAGCTGACTACCCCGTTTTTCTTGTGCTCCTCTACGATAAATCTGCCGCTTTCGGGCGAGACGCGCAAAAGGATCTCGCCGCTGTGATCCCGGTTTACGGCTGTTTCCATACTTACGCAGCCACCTCCATTTCCTGCTCCGCAGCGGTCAACGCTGCCAGCTCTGCTTTCATGCGGTCGATCTCCGCGCCAATGTAGGTCATCAGGTCAATGATGGAATTGGCGAACTCAATGGGGTCATAGTAGTCGGGCGGCGGCCAAAGATAGATCACACACCCGGCCTCGCACGGCACGATTTTGAAATCGTACAGCACATTCCCCATAAACATCTCCACCGCGTCACGAAGCTTATTTCTCCCGGTACATTCGGTTGTTCTGAAGCGAAGGGTCTCTATCTGCGCGATAAGCGTCAAATAATCATCCAGCTCCGTCTCCATTAGAAGGTAACAGGTATACTCCTCACCGTAGAAATCGTTTGGATCGTCTTCAGGCAGATAGTCCACGCAAATGTACTCCACAAGAAGCATCACGGATAACTCAAATATGTCCTCGGTGTCGATCTCGCCACAACGATAATCACGCACGAGGTCGGCGAGAATACTTTTATTTCTCTGCCAGATATATTTCAGTATCCGCAGAAATCCCAAGATCTGCCATTCATATTCATGATCATACATAGGCCACCTCAGAAAAACGTGCGTACACATTTTGACGCTGCGGCGATTTTTTTGACCTTGGCGTTGAAACCTTCCGCCCAGTTGGCGTGTACCCGCTTCACTGCCTTTGGCATATTGGCCGGAAGGACGTGCTTCATCTCGAAAGCGGTAAGATCCAACTGCTCCAGATTGAAAGTCCCGTTCTCGGAGAGCTTGTCAAACACATGCTCTTTCAGATAAGGACTGAACTCCTGCTCCTCAAAGATGGGATAGACCTCCGGGGCGGCGATAGCCCTTCGGAAAAACAACTCCGGGACAAACCGGATCGAAGAATCGGTCATTTGTCCTCAGCCCCCTCCGCATAGAGACGCACCAGGGAAATGGCGTATTGTTCCATGTTTTTTGCGATGTCCTCGGCCAGCTTGTCCGAGATGGTGGCCTGCTTGACCGCGGCAAAGTAAATGCCGGAATCAGGGAATATTTCCCCACAAGTCATGCCCACATGCCACGCGGCGTGCGCAGCCACAGCTTCTTCGCGGTTCTCCTTTGGACTCATAACAAAGCCGCGTATATCCTCATCGCCTATTTTTTGTGTTACATCCAGACTGTTCATAAGGCCAGAGAGATGGAACTCCATCGCCTCCTTCTGCATAGTTTTGCCATAGGAGAAGAAGTACAGAAACAGTGCCGGGTCTGTGCGTCCCAGCACTACGCCAAGCGGCGTATAGGTGGCTTGACGCCATGCCTTCTGCGCCGGCTCAAAGCGGGCGTACAGCTTCCCCAGCATAGGGGTAAGCAGATGTGTCGTTTCCGCCCAGACCTGTGTGCGTACCGCGTCATCACTCCCCTGTAATTTATCCACAGGATGAACGATGGCTAATGTTGTTGTTCTGCTCATAATCAGTCCTCCTCATGTCAGCGCCTTGAAGCCGTGAGGCGTCAGGACGTTGAAGATCATTTTGTTGGTAATGGTCTCTTTGACCTCGCTGCCGATATGCTTACCGTTGGCAGCGAATCTCTCGTCAGTTTCCCTGCGGATCACCTTGACGATGCGGCCCTTGATGATATGGGGCGAGTCACATTGGATCAGCCCGTTTATCATGCCGGAACCGCCGATCAGTCCGATCTGGCTGATGGACAACGGCAGCAGCGGGTGTTTGACGCCGCTATCCAGTTGACTGCGGGCCATGAGCTGCTGAAAGCTGTCACACCGGCGCAGCTGCTGCTCCAGTTCCTTCTGGTTGAACCGTTCGCCCTTGAATACCTTGACCTCGGTTTCGCTGGCAGGCAGCGCATAGCGCGGGCTGCTCAACTCGGTCAGCGCCGGTATCCGGTCAGGATAAGCGGCATATTGCTCCAGCCATTCAGTGTCCTGCGGCGCAGTCTCACGGTGCTTCCGCGTGCCCATGACCACCACCTGCTTGAATTTTTTGAACTCTCCGTCCGTAAAACGCCAGACGGAGATATTCTCAAAATTATCGCAGAGGATACGGCAAATATCCGACGTCAGACGGTAGTAAGGGATCACATACAGCAGCAGACCGCCGTACAGCAGATGGGGAATGCTCTCGATGAGAAACCGCTTTTCGTGCCGCGCCTTGCTGCCGCTCTCGTTGAGCACGGAGAGGTACGGCGGGTTCAGAAACAGCAGGTGGAACGCCTCTCTGCTGATGTCGCTATGGAAGAAGCTGCCAAAGCCTACACGGTGCAGGCGGGTCTGCGCCTCCTCCGCACGGCTTTCATCCAGTTCCACCCCATAGGCATAGCAGTTGTTGCCCTGGGCGATCTGCCGCAGTGCCTTTCCGCAGCCGCAGCAGGGATCGAAGACGTTGGTGGTCACACCCTCCGGAAAAGAGATGCCTTGCAGCATCAGCGCAATGTTATCCGGATCGGTGGGATAGTACCCCAGCTTCACGTTGTTCATGAGCCGCCCGATGGTGGCTGCGTTGACAGTGTTTTTCTCCGGGAGCTGCTGCACGAACCGGCAGACCGCATCATATACCGGGCGGTAGCCGGTGCTCATCAGGTCGAAGCCCTTAAAGCCCCGCAGCAGCTGTCCCGCCATGGTTGCCAAAGCATAGCTCTCCAGCTCCATCAGCAGAGGCTGCGCGTCGGCCAACGCCTGTGTCAGATCATCGCGGACGCGGCGGAGTGCGTCATAGGTATCACGGGCGGCGGACAGATCCGTTTGCCGGTACTTTTCAATACGGGCGCGGAATACCACCATGGCCTGCATCGCTTGCGGGATCTGTTCACGCAGCTCGCCGATCCGTTCCAGCACATAGTAGCGCTGGTTTTGCAAATCTTCACTCACGGTATGTCACCTCGCCATCTGCATAATTTGCAGGAAAGGCAAGGAACTGATGCGTTCCTTGCCTTTCTCCCGTCGCTATATTTGTGACGGTGTATGGGTAGTGGTTCATGCGGCCTTTTGAGACGCAAAGGCTTCTGCCGCAAAGTCAAATACGGGCGCGTTTTCCTCCGGCGTACCGGGGACGAGCTTCAGCGTGTAGCCGCTCTCCCGTGCCAGCTTGAACATATTGACAAAGCGGGAGAGTTCTTCATCGAAGGGCTCCTTGGCAGCTTCCGCGGTCTTGCTCTCCTTTACGGGAGGTGCATTTTCGGTATCCGTCGTATCAGGGCGATACGATGCGTCCACCGCGTTGGCGTGGACAGGATACGCGAACAGGGACAGCCAGAAAGCACGCCACATGGACGCCAGCAGTGTTCCCAGGAGGGTGCGCTGCCGGGTGGGCAGGTTGATGATCTGCTTGGCCTTCACCTCGTCGATCTCACTGATGGTAACGGTCAGGCGGCCAGTCTCCACATATGCCGCGGAGCAGAAGCAGCTCACCACCGCGCTCTCGGAGGCGAACACCTCGGAGGACTCCACCACCTTGGCGATAAGTCGGCGGCATACGGTGCGGGCTGTCTCAATGCAGCGGATACGGATGATGTCCGCCTCCACGGTTCCGGCGTGGATCACGCCATCGCCGTCGATCTGCTTTGCGACTACGCCATAGGTCACTTCCAATGTACCCTCTACGATGAGATGATCCGTGGACAGGCTTTCATAGTGGACAGTTTCACCCTTGGGGATATAAATGGTTTTCATATTCGTCGATTCCTTTCATTATTTGTTCATGCGGCGGCACGGTATCTGACGGGCAGTACCAGTGCCACATCATCTGTGCCCTCTGCTGTGATGGTGACAGGCGAAACAGGACTGAGCACATGAAGGCGTACCTTCTCATGACCAGAAAACTGCTGTAAGGCGTCCCACATATAGGAGAGGTTAAAGGCAAACGCGACCTCGCTGCGGACGGGCAGCTCGATTGCCGCCCGATACCGCGCGGATGGTGTTTGCAGCGACAGACACCCGTTTTCAAAATAGACAACAGGTGTGGTTTTCGCAGGGGAAGCACATTCCTTCAGATAGGTCAGCCTTTGCAGAAATTCTTTGCGGTCAACCACATAACTCTCCCGTTCGCTGCGGGGGATGGCAGCCTCCGGCGTCAGCGTGTCGCAGGTTTCCAAACGGCGGACATAGGCGCAAAGCCCCTCCGCCGCGAAACGGACATACCGGGCACCCACCTGAACGGACACGTTTTGATCGCCAAAGGCTTTCAAGATCCACATGGCGTCCGCGGGAACGACAAAGGTCTTATCCACGGTCATGGCGTCGTTTGCGCAGACGGCCAGACGCTGGCCATCCACACAGTAGAGCTGCTGCCGGTAGAAGCGTACACCGCTCATCACGGGACGGCTGTCACTCCGCCGCTGGGCTGCATACTTGATGCGGCCAATACAGGTGAGTAGTTGTGCCGCGTTGGCGGTATACGCCTGTTCACAGGTAAACCGCGACAGCTCCGGATAGTCCTTCAACGGATATCCGGTAAACTCCGCGCTTTTGTCGGCACAGGCCATGGCGATCTGCGGGGATGAAACTGCCGCGTCCGCGCAGGAGAATGTCAGTGGGCCTCGGAAGGACTTCCCTGCCTTCGTGATGGACTTTGTGCCGGAGAGGACAACGCCAAAGTTGTCCCCCTCTGCCGGAATCTCCGTCTGTACCCATAGCTCCAGATCTGTGGCGGTGATGGTACATACACCGTCACGAAATTGAATACTCGCTTCGCTCAGTGCGGGGATCGCGCTGCCCTTCAAGAGTGGAATCACGCGGTTCAGCGCCTTGAAAAATGCGCCGGAATCTACAGTAGCTTTCATGCTGCACTCCTATTCTTATCCAATGTGGTACTCATGCGGACGGTCTTGGTGGAAAAGTCCGTTTGCCGTACGCTGCATTCTCCGTTGACGAGGATATTGTAGACCATATCCACCACGATCGTAGCGGCGGTGATATTGGCGGCCATGCTCTGCGGGTCTGCCAGAGATGCTTCTGCGCAGGAAAGCTCCGAAGGGAACCGATCCTGCGCCTTCAGTAGCTCTGGGAATACGCCGCCCACCGGCTTTCGGACGGTACGGCCATTCCTGCGGACACCGCATACCACCTGACCGGAAAACTCACCGTTGCCGCTGTCGATATAGATAAGGTTTTCCGCTTTCAGGAATGCCTTGTGGCAAAGCTGACGGGACTTGTCGTTATCTACGGCGCCGATAAGTATGACCTGTTCGCGTACATCAGGGCAGCGGCTGTATTTGCTTGCCCAGCCATCTGCGTGAATGAGTGTGGTGAGTGTATCCAGATCCTCCACGAAGGCGGGCAGGTATTCCGCTTCCATACCGAACACGGCGGCGTATCGCTCTGCCAGGATCTTTGCTTTGTTTTCACCCAGATCAGCGGGAGAAAAGTTCTGACGCACGAGGTTTTTGAACTCCACCTTGTCACCGTCACAGATGATAAAGCGGCTGGGCCGATCCAGTGCATACAGGAGCCGATAGATATGCGGCGCGATATGTCCGCCTGTGCCGCCTGCGCCCAGCATGACGATTTTCACCGGTGTATCTGTAGGCAGTTTCATTTCAGATCCCCCAGCAGAAGATCCAATGCCTTCCAGCCCCAAATACCCGTTTTCTCCGCTTTGCGAGGCGAGACCCTTGAGACCGGCGCCTTTCCGTGGCTTACTTCAGTACACCATTCAGGCGGAAAGGGTTCCTCAAGCCCCTCTACCACCGTACCGGGGTCGATGTCCACGAAAGACCCACCGCAGCAGATGCGCGCCGCAATCTCCGGATAGAAATGATCCAGATGGCCCAGCACCATGTAGATACCGGTTCCGCGTTCATCCGCGTCATCAATAGAGGAGAAAAACACCTCCATGCTATTGTGGGAATGAATGTCGGCATAGTGGATATAGCGGCTTTCATCATCGTAAGGGTTTTCCTGCAAACTGGCGTGGATGCCCGCTTTGCTGACGTTCTGCTTGGGGACGTAGGCAAGGTATTCCTCCTTCCACTTGTCCCAATAGATCAACACCAGCGCTTCGTACTCCTGTCCATGCTCTGCCATGAAGGAGCGGAAGAAGGCGATGATCTGACGCATCAGCGACAGCGGGATCAGGGGCAGGGCCGGGGTAAACCCGGCCGCAACCGCCTGAAAATCAATGATCTTGTGTTTTGGGGCGATGAATTCACCCTGCTCGGTCTTGTGCATCTCATAGATGTGACCGTCATGGCCGGGGATCAGGCAGATGACCTTATCCGAATTGCGGGCGGCCTCCACGGTAGGAAACGTTCCTTTGTAGGCGGCGGTGCCTTTATTCTTCATGGTCACCTTGGGACGCACGATGCAGTCCGGATTCTTGTCCTTGGCCTTTTTGAGCGCGTCCAGGAACTCACGGGAGCGCTCGATGGACTCCTTCATGGAGATGATCGTTGTGCCCTTGGGGTCTTTGACGTCCTTACGAATCGTGCCATACTCCACCGACCATGACACATTTTTGCCCTCCTCCAAGTCAAGGAAATCCTCTGACTTACGGATGCGAAGCTCCTCGAATGTCATGGTAGGATCTTCAATGACCTCCTTTGCGCTCTTATGGCAAAAGACAGGCTTCTTTTCAAAAAGGCTGGCTTTGGCGTTCTCCACGGTCTTTGCCTCGAAAGCTGCTTCCAGCGGATTATTGGGTGCAGGCTCTGCGGCGGGGATCGTTGCAGGAGGAATGGTCACTGCCGCCGGCTGCGGCGTAGGGGGCTGCTCCGCTTGGGGCACTGCGGGGGACGTAGGCGGCTGCTCCACGTGAGGCGTTGCTGCCTCCGGTGCGGGAGCGGTCTGCTGGGGCACTTGGAATGGGTTGGCTTCGGGTGCTGCTGCGCCGCTGGATGTGCCGGCGCCGAAGATCTCGTTGATGTCAAGACCTTCCTCCGCGCTGATCTCCTGAAACGGCCACATGCTGTTGCTGTTACTCATGGTAACGGCTCCTTTCGTGTTTTGGGACAATAAAAAAGAACGCAACCGCCCCGAAAGGCAATTACGTTCTTCTTGATGTCCAGTTTTTTACATACTTCAAGTCTTAGTCAGAACGAAGAAGGGGGTTGACCTCCTTTCTCGCCCGTGCCTGCTCTGCTCCGTCCTCAATGCCTAATGACCTTAAGTACAAGGCCATTGTAGCGGAAAGCTGCCGGGGCGTACAGGTGGAAAGTGATCATGATTTTATGCTAAAAACGATAGACCAAGAAGACCGCAGAAGTATGAGCTTTATGAACGATTTAAAATGCTGCGAAAAAGACCGGAAGCGAGACTAAAAGAGTTTTATAAAGGCCAATGCGCATAAAATAAAACAAACTTGTTTTGTAGAATGGTGTCATATATGCACGGCTCAAGACATGCTATTAATGTAGGATACATTGCGACAATAGGATGCATTGGCGAATTCTATGATAGTATTGTAATCCTAAAAACAAAACTTAATATTAAAGGAGAGCATTATTGTGAAGAAAATAATAGCATTTGGGTTAAGCTTGATGTTAGTATTTCAACTTAGTATTCCAGCTGTAGCGATGACATTTCCGGGCAGCGCAGAGGCGGAAAAAGCAGAAAATGTCAACACTATTATGAGTGAAGAACTAATTGAACTCCGTGAACCAAATTCGAAAACTTTTCAACTTTCCAATGGCACATATGAGTGTATAATCTATGCCGAAGATATGCACTATGAAGATGGGCGTGGGAACCTTTCCGAAATCGATAACTCTATTGTAAGAGAGAGTTATTCGTTTGGCGATGTAACATATGCATATCGGAATGCGGCCAACAAGAATATCGTTCATTTTGCCGAAACTGAACCAAAGATCTGTATTTCTGCCCCAAAAGGATTGTTGGAATTTTCTTTTGTGAATTCCGAAGACACTGTTGCTACTATCGGTAATCACTATAGTATGCATGAATTCTCAATTTGCTCGTTAGATGGAGATAACTACATTGCATATCCCGATGTTTATACCCAAACAGATATGGTATATGCGGTCGAAAACGATCTTGTGAAAGAGTATATTATTCTAAAGGGCAAAAATGCTCCGGCAAAGTTTTTGTTTAGATTTAATACCGAGGGGCTTTCTGTACGAAAGAGCGACGGAGTAGTTCAGTTTTATGATGAAGCCGATACTATAGTTTTTGAATTAGAAAAGCTATTTGCAGTAGATGCTGCTGGGGCATATACCAATGCCCTTGAGTATAATGTAATCGGTACAGATGGACAGTTTACACTTGTTGAGGTTTCGGTCTCAGAAATCTATTTAGAAGACCCTGCAAGAGAGTTTCCCATAATGATAGACTCAACAGTAATGATAACCGGATCCTCTACGACTTATGACACATATGCTTCAAGCAAGTATCCTTCCACCAATTACTATACAAACACATATTTGCGAACAGGCAAAGATGATGATTATGGAATAAGAAGAAGTTATATTAAGTTTGATATTCCGGATTATCTTAGCAGTGAGGCAATCCTTTCTGCGGAGTTGAGAATAAGAAAATATAGTGGATCAACGCCGACTGTGACGGCAAATCGTGTTACTAGCACATGGACTTCGAGTACGTTAACATGGAATAATAAGCCGAATTATCAGTCTGGAGGAAGCAGCTTAATCCTTACCTCAAATGATTGGTACAAGGCAGACGTGACTGGAATTGTGCATAGCTGGGTAAACGGTGTCTATAGCAATTACGGTTTCCTTCTGCGTGATACAAACGAAAGTAGTACAAGTCATTGGACGACATTTTACTCGTCAGATGCGGCTTCGCCTAATAAGCCAGAATTGCACATTTCATATTCTGCTAGCAGTGCGCAATTGATTGGCGTAGTTAATAATGGCCACGATCATGTAACATGGACTAGGACGGTTCGCCCATATCTGGAAAACTGTGGTTTTCCGACAAAATATAATACAGGGGCATTCACTGTTAGTCAAATTAGGAGCTACTTGGGCTCTAATGAGAATGCAGTGTTTATTAGCCGCAGCCATGGCGGTAAATATCTTAGCAATGATGCTGTTATCGGAACATGTATACGGCTTAATGATGATGATTCTAATAAGGTTTTCTTTAGTAGTACCGGAATGAACGGGTTGGATTTATCGAACTTGCTTTTAGTAATGTTTATTGGATGTAAAACAGGGTACGGTGGAGTCGGTGGAAAGAACCTTCCGACTGTTGCATGTAGTAAAGGGGCAAAAACCGCAGTTGGTTTTAAGGAAAGTATTGACTGCCCTACCGCAAACAACTGGACCATTGCATTCTGCAAGCATTTGGAGAATGGAATGTCTGTTGGTAGTGCATGTTCACTGTTGGGTTCTTTGGCTACATACAGAGACACAACCATGACCTCGTATATCATTTGCGGCAACCAGAATACAATAATCAAAAAAAGTGGGACACTTCTAATGTCTACAGAGGGGTGATTAATATGAAGAAAACATTTGTGATAATACTGAGTATGGTTTTGACAGTGTGCCTTTTGGGATGTGCAAAAAAAGCTGAAGGAAATAACGGTTTCATTGCATATGAAATCACTGCTTCTGCAGATGAAACGGATGGTGGATTACATTTAAATGAAACGGACATTTGGTCTAAGGAAAACTGCAATGCTTTTTTAGATTCCTCAATCCAAGAAAGTAAAACTATAGTTTTTGATGGTCAGCCGTATCAGGGGACGTATTGGTACTCTGTTACTGAGATGTTTAATAATTACCAATCCGACTACTATACATTTGACGGGGGATGGTTTGCGGTAAAATCATCAACGGGAGCGCTGGTTTCTTTTGTTGACTGTGATGTTGTCGAAGGAAATCTGACGATTGAGGATTGCAAAGATGAAGCGTTTCGTATTGCAAACCAAGTTATTGATGTTGAACAATATGAGTTGACAGCTACTTCTGATGGGCTGATAAACACATATTTCTTTCAAAAGTATATTGACGGTTGCAAAACCTGTGCAAAGCTTGCCGTTGGTATATCAACTAGCGGAAAGATTGTATCTTTTGGGTATGCAATGATTGACGAAATTGATTTGGTTGTTGGTAATAAAACAGCTTTGCTCGAAAACACAATTGAGAATCTAAACTCCGTCAATGGCATTGGAGCAATCGAAGAAAAGGTAAGAAGAATATATCCCAATCTACATGATTACGAAATCGAGGACAGAACCTTGGTGGTTGCAGAGAATGGACGTGTTGGTGTCGTTTACAGGGTCGATGTTGAGATTCAAGACAAGAGTAGCTTGGATGAAATTAACATGGTATCTTCGTGTGTTTATATTTTGTTACAGGAGAGTGGGGGAGGATCTGGTGAAGAAGTTAGTTAAGAAGGATCATATCATATACGGACGAGTATGATATGTTATTCCCGCAACTGATGATGTGAGTCCAGTGTAGTCGGAATAATAAAAACAAAGGCAAGCGCTCGCTTACACATTAAAGTTTTTTATATAACTACTCATCAACTGTAAGAGGCAGGACTCAGTAGTCGAAAACAACTACTGAGTCCTGCCTCTATATATTGATAGCGGGAAATGAAAAGCCTTGATTTGTAGTGAAACAGTAAGCGTCGAACCGCCCCACGCCTTGCCCATGCACCGTCTCTGTGAGATAGTATTCCAAACTCCAAATGTCTCTCTTAGAGTGCAAGGGAGACATTTAACATATTTTTGTAAGACACTGCAAAGACTTTAATTTGTTGCTTTCAATTATCTATATGCATCTATTAGCGAAGTGATATTAGTGTCAAATAAACTATTAGTTTGATAAATCTTCCGGCAAAAAGGCTTCAGGCTGAAATCCGTGTCAGCTTGCCCTTTGTCCAGCAAAATACCTGTTACCGTGAAATGATACGCGGCCTGTGCCGCCTGCAATTCCTGCCGGCAGGCATCGGGCAACTCACATTCGCCATCCGTGATGAAAACCACATCAGCTTTCTCGAAGCCTTCCGACTCCATTAGATGGATTGCCTCCCGGATGGGGCGTTCAAAGTTGGTACCGCCACCGAGGAATGTTTCCGCAGCGGACAATTTATCCTCCAGCGTGTATTCACCCGGGCGGAATATGTCCACCTGGCAACTGCTTCCTCCGGCAAAATGGATCAGCGCAAAGCTTCTTCGGCTCTCTGCGGCAATCTCCAGCAGGGTCATGGCTACCGCCTTGCCCCAGGCCGCAGCTTCGCCTTCGGTGGAACTGGACTCATCCAGACAGCAGATAATGTCGCCCATACCTTTATAAATAGGTTCGCGCCGGCGATACTGTTTGATCTGCTTTTGCTGATACTTCCGCAGGAACAGCGGAATAGTCTCCGGCGTGGCCAGCATGGCAAGCTCCGAGGTCAGCGCACGGGATAGGTTGTCGCCCAACTCCAGCGAGTAGGTTTCACCCCGCCCATAGGCGTAGCTGTTTTTCTTGGCCTGCGCGAAAATCTCGCGGAAGCGCCCCAGATACTTGGAAACATCCCTTAGCACCGGACTTTGCCGTACCTTTTCCAGCAGTGCAAGATTCTCAGGCGTGCAGCGCATATTCGAGGGTTCATCGCTCCATGCGCCGATGATGCTCTGTACCTCCTCTGCCCGCTCTGTGGCAGCCTGCACGGCGGCGGATACCGCCAGCTTGACTGCTTCTTTTTGGCGCAGCATGGTCGTTTCCAACAGCTGGGATACAGCCTCCACCTGCCGCTGCTTACTGTCCAGCCGATTGGCAGCATTTATCAGTGCCTGCTTACCCGGCTCGGTCGTTTCTCCTGTAGCTTGGACATCAAGCAGCTTAGCGAGTTCCTCTGCCGCGGCATCCCGTGCCGTTTCCAGCTTTTCAAGAGTATTCAGCGCGCCTTTATCACCACCCAGCTCAGACAACAGTCCGTCCAGCTCTTCGGCGGCTCGACTGGTGAACTCCGCCGCCGCTTCATAGGCGGGTAGACTACGGCCCTCGCAGATGTTTTTCAGCGTGGGATAGTCGTCCTGTTGAGAGATGTGGTCGAGGATGGGCGCGTTGAACCTCTGCGCCGCAGCGGTGAGCATATCCGCATCGTTTTTGCGCGGAGCCAGCGAATACAGGGATTGAAATACATCGCGGGAGAGGGCGGGGAAAGACTTGAGCCTCTGCGCCGCGGCGTTCTCCGTCATATCCATTTCTGTATCATCCTCGCGTAGTTCAGCGTATATGCTGTCTTCCAGTTTGCTGGAGCGCATCACCCGGTCGGTTTTCTGTGCCGGTTTTCTCCGAAGAGCCGCAAGCTCCGCAATGGGGGAATGCAGTACATCCGCTATTGTCCGAAAGGCTTTTCGCCTATTGGTATTCATAAAGCATCTCCTATCCGCAGGGGGAGGCGTGAGCCTCCCCCCCTTCTATTTCATTACTCTACAGGATCAGAATGGCAGTTCTTTGTCAGGACTGCCTGCGGCGGACGGAAAATCATCCAACGGCGGGAAATCCTTAAAAGCGTCTGCCTCACCGTACCCGGAAGCTCCTTCGGCCTGCGCCGGGCGGGAATCGCCGAAGTAGACATTATCGGCGTTGATCTCCGCGCTGCGGCGCTTGTTGCCCTCCTTATCCTGCCACTCGCGGATCTGGAGCCGCCCCTCTACCACGACCATGCGGCCTTTGGTAAAATACTTGCTGACAAATTCTCCAGTGGCGCGCCATGCCACCACATCAAAGAAGTCGGTCTCCTTTTCTCCGGACTGCGATTTGAAATCGCGGTCGCAGGCAATAGAGAAGCTGCATACCGGCGTACCGCTGCCGGTGCGGCGCAGCTCAGGATCATGGGTCAAGCGGCCCATCACAAAAATCTTGTTCAGCATAAATCGTTCCTCCAAAAATGTAGTTATTGCAGAGCAGCCATCTGCTCCAACGGGATATAGGTGAAATTCACCGCATTGTGGGCGGTCATGCTGATGGTCTCCAGATCGTTCAGGAGCTTGTTCACCATGTCCTTTTCACTGTCAGACTGTGCGGCGGCACATAGCTCCTGCTGCCGCTTATACAGCTGGAGCAGTTCACCACGCAGCTTCAGCAGTGCCTTGCTGCCAGACTTGGGATTACTGCCATCCGCAACAACGGTGTTGAAATCCTCCTGCGCCTCCACCGCCATGGCAAGAATACTGTTTACCTTATCCTGCAAGGGATTGACGCACAGGCGGGTCAGTGTGTTTTCTACCGTGGGCCGGTCACTGGGTGCCTGCCAGAGATAGCACTTGAGGATCAGCAGGTCTTGGGACTCCACCTTGTCATGCCCTTCCAGCCAAGCCTTGGCCTGCACCAGAGGGTAGTAGTTAAGATATTTACGGTCTGACACCTCGATTCCGCTGTTCCGCAGTTCACAAAGCACATCGTCAGCCAGTTCGTTGATGGCATCCGGCACAGGGATGGCGGCCACCTCCTGCTGCATGGCGTACAGCTCGGACAGCGAAATCGTGGCATTTACCGATCCATCGCCGCCGTTTTGCTTGCTCTTGAGGACGGCCAGACGCTTATCGCGGTCAGCAATGTCCTCTGTCACCACTTTGATCTGCAAACGGTCATACAGCGGCGCAAGGATCTGTTCCTGCGGATCGGCAAAGTTGGGTATCTCATTGGAAGCAGCAAAGAAGGAAATTGCCGGAATGGGATAGGTGCGGCCCTCGTTGGTGTATTTGCGCTCGTTGAGTGCTGTCAGCAGGGAGTTCAGCACGCCATCGTTGGCCTTGAATATCTCATCCAGGAACACGATATCCGCATCCGGTATTTTGCCGGCGGTTTGTACCACAGGCTCATTCTGATGCAGCGCGGCCACGGCCTTTCGGTAGCTGAGCAGCTTATCCGTTGCCTTTTCAAGCATGGCAAAGGTGTCCGGCGCATCTTTCCTCGCACCGAGACCGTCCACCATACATTGAAGATCTCGGCGCAGAGTCTTATGCATGTCATCATCCTGCAGCACAGCATCCGGCACGCTGCCGGGTATCAGACTGGACAGGTCGATGCGACCAAAAAGCTGATCCTCATCGGTCTGCTTGGAGAGCAGCCGTTCAAACTGCCGCGCACCGGTGATCCGTTGGCGGAACAGGTTGATGGACAGGCTCTTGGCCTGACCGGGCTTGCCGAGGATGAACAGGTTGTTTCGCGTCAGCAAAGCAATGGCGATCAGCTCAACCAGTTCTTCGCGCTCCGCCACCTGACTGTTGACGTCTTGCATCACGGCCAGCATTTTATCTCGCAGTGTCATACTATCGTAACATCCTCCTTCGTTTCATTGTTTCCGCGGCACAGATCAATAAGCTTCTGGCATTGGTGCATCTCAAAACCGCCGATGTGCGCCTTCCGTTCGGGAAGGTACATTTTCTTTGCCAGCCAGCGATACGCCTGTGTCCGGCTCATACCGCGCTCCGTCCAATATGCGTCGAAAACCTGATGGGTTTCGATACGCTTGAGACGCAGCACCTCATTGGCCAGATCACCAAGGGGGCGAACCGTCCCCCTGTGACAACCTACTCTGGCATTGCAGTTCTGACATTGATACAGCTTTTCGCCCTTCAGACCCAGCCGCACGGCAGAATCGCCGTAGACGCTTTCTGCCGGCACAAGGCGGACAATACCGCCGCAGTATCGGCAAATATGGGGTATCTCCAACCGCACGCCCCCTTACGCAGCCCTTGCGGCTTTTTTGCGAGCCGACTTTGCTTTCGACGCGGTCATGCGGAGCTGTGTCTGCATATAGAACGCATCCTCCGTGGAGAGCGTCAGCATTCCCGTCTGGGCGATACCCAGCGTAACGGTTCCGCGCAGTGCCCGCAGGCAGCGTTCCAGCCGATCCACCGCAAAGCAGTAGTCACCGGCAGGTTGTCCCGTCAGAGGAATGACCGTCAGTGCAGCGTTGGAGGAACCGACCTCACCGGTGCAGCGAAGGGTCAGCCGGTTCCCATCAAAGTGCAGGATCGTCCTGTTGTCCATACAGGCGGCCGTAGCCGTCTGCAATGTGCGGCGCAGCTCCTCGGAATCGCTCAGCACCGTAAATGTGTTTTGTGTCCCCGCAATGAGACTGTCCGTGTCCACATAGCTGCCGTGCATGAGCCGTGCGGCAAACTGAAAGCCCTCTTTCACAAAGACGAGCTGCCTGTCGGCCATGCCAACGGAAAATGTATCCTTTTCCTCACAAAGCTGGGCCAGCTTTTCCAGGTTGGCAGCGGGGATAAGAAACGTCTGATCTCCGGTACATTGCTTATCTCCCTTTGCGGAAACAATGCAGACGCCATCGCTGCCAACGGCGCGCAGGCCATCAGAGGTCAGGCGGAGGTTTACGCAGCGCAGCAGGGGCATATTGCTGTTGTTCGGGTCTGTGGCAAATGCCGCACGGCGTACCATGGACGGAACACCGCTGAGCTTCACCATGCTTTCAGGAGCAGTGATGTTCATGCGTGGGAAACCTTTGCCGCTGGCTGTTGGTACCTGATAGTACGCATGGTCACTGGATAGTGCCAGCGTATCCTTGTCTCCCTTGCAGCACTCCACCGTATTCCCCGGAAGATTGGTGAGCATGGCGGAGAGCTGCTTGGCGTCAATGGCGAATGTGGTATCACCGCCCTCATAGGCCAGCAGCGGTACGTCCTGCCGCAGCGTCACCTCCATATTGGTGGCGGTCATGTGCAGGCAGCGCGTCCCTGTGTCGATCTCCAGCAGCGCACACTTCAGCACCTCTAGTGGTGATGCGGACGGCGCCAGCTGCACGGCACGCTTGGCGGCAGTCAGAAACGCCGCCCTTTCAATGGTAAAATTCAAAAATATTCCTCCTTTACGCGGCAGTATCGAACATACTGAGCTGGTCCTCCAGTTCGGTGTGTTTCGGTTTCCTACCGATTCTCGATGCTTGCAGCAAGCCATCATAGAGCGTCTGCCGCGCTGCGGTATCTGCGGCACGGACACTTTCGGGCTGCGGTACTTCAACCACCCTTTCTTTCTGAACAGTGACCGGCTCCGGAAGCTGCTTTACTGCGCGGTGCGGGTTGATAATGGCCATCTTCTTGAAGGTGGCGGCAATATCCTCCACGTTGTCCTTAATGCCCAGCATCAGTTCCCTTGCCATCTGCGAGGTCATGTCCTGCACGTCACTCATGGCCGCCAGTCCTTCCTCGGAGAAAGTCCCCTCGATCAGTCCGGCCACAGCCAGCTTGGAGGCCATCAGCTTCATCGCCTTCGCCTGCATGGTGTCGGCGTAGTAGAGCATATAGACCTCGACTCTCGGCGCTGTCTGGTTGATGCGCCATGACCGGCGCGACGCCTGCCGTAAGGTGAACAGGTTATAGCCCATGGAGTAGAAAATCAGCGTCGTAAATGCGTTCAGGTCAAGGCCGGTCTCCACACATTTGGGGTTGGTGATAATGACCTGTGTGCCTGCGGACAGCCTCTTACTGAGCCAATCCTCTCGTTTTTCCGGGACGATCTGTGTACTCAGGATCTCCGTTCGGATACCTTCCTCACGCAGCAGCCCCAGCAGCTTTCGCTGGGTATCTGTCCGTGTCCAGCTGGTGTAGATCATTACCCTCTCGCCTGCGGCGATCTTGGCCCGCACGATTTCCAGCACCTTCTCCTCTTTCGGGAGGACGGTCTGGAAGTCTGCCATGTCCTCCGGCTTCACGATGGTGCAGCCGCTGATGGGGTGGATGATCTCCGGCTGGTCATAGGGCTGATCCGGATACACCGTCAACAGATTGAGATAGGTGGACAAGATCTTATTGGCCGCCTTACGGTCATTTCTCAGGACTGACGTCAGTTCCCGTTCCACTTCTTTGTATGCCTCTTCGATTGGCTTCGGCATCGTCAGTGGTATGGGAATTTCCTCGTAATCAGGAAGATCCTTGCCCATATCGGACAGCGACAGGAATGCCGTACACTCCAGCAAGAAGCGGGAGAATACCAGCGGAGAAACACCGGGGAGCTGCCGTGAGCGTTTTTTGCTTTTGGCACTGCGGCGGTTGGAGTTATAGTCCGCGTCGGTGATCTCATAGGTGTTTTCCACCACGCCGTATTCCGCATCGAACCGGGAAGGCACATCGTGGGACTTTCCATCCTTTTGCATCAGTCCGGGGACGATACGGTACAGAAGATGAAAAATGCCGGAGCTGTAACCGTTGATCAGCGTTGCGGTCATGCCGATGAATTTCCGGCTGATGCCGTAAAGCTCCGCCATGGCGTCACCCTGGCCGCTGTCATTGTTGTACTCGTGCAGCTCATCACAGAGAAAGCTGCCGATCCGTCCATGGTACTTTTTCTTAAGGTAGGTACTCAGCGGAAAGCGGCGGTGCGCGCCCTTGATGCAATACGGGCGTTCCGGATGCTCCACGAGCTGCCGCAGCTGCTCCAGAATGTGCTCGTTTTTCGTGCGGTTAAGGTGCATAGCAGCCTGTGGCCGGAATACCCAGCCATACCCGCCAATTTTTATCCACGGCATTTGACGCCGGTCATTGACCGGCGCCCAAAGCGGTGTGCCGCAATGAGGGCATAGGTGGTTTGCCAGATGCTCCTTCTGGAAGAAAAACTGATCCGAAGGTACCATGTATCTTGTGCCGTCGCTGCTGGTCTCCATCTCAATGAGCTCCAGACAGTCCGGGCAGACAAAGCCGCGCTTTCTGCGGCTCCATAGCACGGCAGGATAACGCATATAACCGTCTCTGGCACGCTCTTTACTGAAAACGGCGTATACGTTTTTATCCCCGCGCTGGTACAGGTCAAAGAGCCGATCCACGTCGGTGATACTTTTGACCACCATGCCATAGGTATCCGGCAGTGTTTCTGCGATCTCCCGTACCCACTTGCCTGTGACGTGCGAGGGGCACATGACAAGGTTGAAGGATTTGCCGGTTCCACGGCCCTTGAGCGCGTTCAGTGCTCCCGCCGCAGCCGCGCTCAGCTTGGTCTTGCCGCTGCCGCATTCCGCCACAATGAGCGCCATTTTTTGTTGGCAAAGCTGCCGTTTGACAGCCTCCGTCACTGCAAGCTGGGCGTCATAGAGGGAATAGCCGGCTTTTTCGTGGATATAATCATTGACCTCCAGCACTTCTTCCGAAAGCGGCTCCGATGCCGGATCGAACTTGGGAACGAACTGACTGCGGATACGGTCCGCCACAGTAACGCCAAAGGTATTCAGATAGCTGGTTACGCTGTTCACCTCCGCAAAGCCGTCTGCCGCATCTGGGATAGCACCAGGAATGGTGATACGTCCATCTTTGAGCCCCTGCTCCAGAATGTCCGTCACGTTTCGATCCTCCGGCAGCAGTGTCAACGACCATGCTTCCATACGCTCGGTAAAGGAGTGTACCTCCATCTGCCGCAGATCGCCGCGGGCAACGAGAGAATCCAGCACATAGTCCTGAAACTCAGGGATCAGCGGTGCGGCGGTTTTCCGGTCTACCTCAGCAAACAGACTCGCACGGTCTCCGGGCGGGCAAAAGATATAGCATTTGCGTGGGTTTTCGGGGGCGTCCTCCTCGCTGTCTTCGGCAGTATTTTCCTCCGTCTGGCTGTCATCGTTGGCCATCAGGGTCGCAACGGCATATATCCCGTCGTGGGACAGCAGCCGTCGGTAACCTTTGGGCCTGCAATCCAGATATAGGGTCGTATCGTCTCGTTTCAGCTCCACCGATGCGCCGCCGTACATGGCGTCCGATAGAGCCCGAACGACTTCGGGATAACCGCCGAAGCGAATGGCGCTGATCGTCTGCTGCGTACCGCTGTCGATGATAACGGTATCCGCATAGCCGGTCAGCCGGATCTGAAATTTGGGGTCACTGTAGCTGATTTCCATCAGCTTACTTCTTATGGGTGCCATTCATTTTGAAATCTCCTTTCTTCCGGACAATGAAAAAAGGCCGTAACTGCCCCAAAAGGCAATTACGGTCTTCTTGATGTCCTATATTTTTACATACTTCAAGTCTTAGTCAGAACGAAGAAGGAAAACCGACCTCCTTTCTCGCCCGTGCCTGCTCTGCTCCGTCCTTTATGCTTTCACCTAAAGTACAGATTCATTGTACCGCAGGGGAAGCATGACGTACAGGTGGAAACTATCACCTTGTGTTTTTACACATTTGGTATATGAGCAGAGGCCGGTTGCCCCTCAGAATCCTCAAAAAACAGTGGTCACTTGTTTAGTTTCCGCCGTTGTATTTGTTTATCATTTCCGCTTTTAGTGTCAAAAAAGCATTTAGCCCTTCATTATCAACAGCAAAAAACTCATTGTTAGAAACCTCAGCATATGGAACATAAGTGGAATCTCCTGAGATCGGATATACTTTGTTTTCACACTCGCTATAAGAAAATACGGGTACGATGAATTGCCCGCTTTGCAGCCGGAGCACGTTTGTGCCGTCCTCTGCGTTACCTACGATTCCCGATAGGAAAACAAGATATTTGTTGCCGACTTTCATAAAATTGACATAGCCCATATCCATACTCCTATCGTCGGCATAGACTTTCCATCTATCCGCTGTGATAAGAATCTCCTCTCCCTGCGTCACTTTTTCGCCTTTGAATATCTGTTCTACCCGGACACGCTGCTGTCTGCCTTTAAAAAAACAGATTGGCTCATCGACAGGCGTCACTTGGAGGATGACAGGGGCTTGAAGGAGAGTTTTTCGCATCTCTTGACAATCAGCGGTCGCCATCTCCGACATTAATTCGGCTACGTAGCAGGTATATTGATAATCCGACTCTGCGGTAAAGTTTGTGTAACTGCCGTAGTGCGCTCTTCCCAGTATTCCAAATGCAGTCAGCAGAAGGGCAACGAAAACCAAGTGATAACGCAATTTCAAGTTTAGTCACCTCCCCACAATGGCTCCGCTATCCATGGTAAAAGTATGATCGCAGAGTAGTTGGATGTCCTCTTTGTTGTGACTTGCGAGCAGGACTATAGCCCCTCGATCTTTTTCGCTTTTGATCAGTCCTCGAATCAATTTTACAGAATCTTGATCTAATGCGTTTGTCGGTTCATCCAGCATGAGAATGTCCGGCCTCTCCATAACCGCCTGAGCAATGGCCAACCGTTGCTTCATACCTAACGAGTATTTCCCATACTTCCGCTTGTCCGTCGGTTCAAGGCCCACTCGTCGCAAGGCATCTATAATCCCGGTTTTATCCACCTTGCGATTAAATCTCGCAAGATATTCAAGATTCTCATATCCTGTCAACTCTGTATAAAGCAAAACATTTTCAAGTAAAATCCCCAGGTTAGGGAGAACAGGGAAGTCCTTTTTGAGAATTTTTCCGTCAAGGCTTACTACACCTGCTGTCACAGACATCAGCCCAGAGAGCGCTCGGAACAACATTGTCTTCCCGGAGGCATTCGGCCCAACAAATCCATAGACATATCCGCTATTCAATGATAGATTGATATGCGAAAGCACTGTTTTCCCTTTAATCACTTTTGTGACATCGGTAGCTGTCAATTGCATATTATATTCCTCCAAATTCGGCATCTGCGGTGATAAAGTTATGCTTTTTGACCTGAATTCCCCCTCCTATTAATATCAAAAACGCAATAATCGTTATATAGCAAAGCGAGTCTTGGAGCCGCAATGCCCCTCGCAGTGTACTTAGTCCCTCTATGTGTGACGACTGCCAACTCAGAACCAAATGTGCTATCGGGTTGATCTTCAACACAACAAACCGCACTAAATAATTGCTTTTTGGCAATGCCAAAAGTGTAATAAGTACAGCCTGCCCCCCCAGCACAATAGTAAATGCGCCTTCGCTGCCCAAAAGTATGGACAGGATATTGACCAACACCACCATGGCAAATAACCATAAACCATAAAGCACGAAATGGGCTATCAACACCGAGCCCCCCCACCACGCTACATCGTAGCGACAGCATGTAATGACAATGACCGTCCCAATCAAAGCAACTTGATAAAGGATACCTGCACCGCAAATTTTCAGACATTCCTTGATATACCAACGTGTGCGGTGAATAGTTCTTGAGAACACATAGACGCTCGCTGTACAAAAATGCCGATATAGATATACTCCAATGTATAGTTCAAACAAAAAATAGGGTGCCATTTTTATGCTGAATGACAATAGCTCCGGAAGGGAGGTTCCAAGTGGAAGGTCTCCCCGGGAACCACTGAGCTGCAAAACCAGCTCCGCCAGAGTTATTTGCCCATTATGCGGATTAACGAAAGCCAATGACAACAGCGCGCCGCAGAGCACCGCCATTGAGACGAGTGGTACAGATTTTTTGCTGCTCATAAATGGTCACGTCTCCCTTTATAAAAAGCGCAGAAAAACGACACAGCCATCAGCATAACAACTGCAACGATAAAAAACACCCCGCTTTTCTCGGCATCGTTGAAAATATACACATAGTCAAACCATCTGACCGAGAACGGAACGCCCTTAATAATTTCCGAAAAATATAGCGATATATTGAGCAACACAAACACCGGCAAGAACAAGAAGATCTTATACCGCACCTTTAGAATCATGGATAACGCAACCGTAAACATTCCAAGAATTCCGGAGAACACGCCAAAAAACAAGGTGCTGATTACAGAATACAGATATGAATCGATTTTGAACAATTCAGCGAAAGTATAATGGCTGACCATTTCAACATAACGCGGATTGTACTGATTCAAATTGATAAAATCTCCTGTAGCAGCTGTGGGGAATGATATGCAATTCAGTACCAATTCGATCAACGGTGGGATCACGAACACGAGCGAGGTTACTATAAAGCTGGCTGCTATCTTGCTCGCATAGTATTTCTTGCTTCCCATACGGGCGATCAGCAGCGTATCGGTCTTCCTGTTTTTTTCGGAAATGAGCGTAAAGCCAGCTGGGCAAACCACGATGACCGGATATAATTGCACAAGCAAAAGCGTCATATCGGCATTGTAATATATCCGGTTATAGCTCAGCACAAGCATTTTGGCAGGATGATACATCTCAATAACGTCGGACCCTTGAAATGCAAATACATTCGTAGTAAAGTTTAACAGCACGAGTGTCAAAAGAAGGTAAAACGTCAGAATTGCCGCCCTTTGCTTCATGGCAAAAGCGACTTGTGATTTTATGGCTTGTATCATGTAAACTCCTTTCACAAAAGCGGTGACAACTGCAACGTTGTCACCGCTCCGAGAGATACTATTACAATATCCCCGTGATAACACCTACGTTCAATAAGTGTGGTAACTTACGACGGCGTAGGCTGCAGCGTTACTATTGCCGCTAAATTGGAATGTTACGGAGTTTACATGCTCATAGCCTTCCTTGAGTGTAATCGTAGTATAGTCGGGGCTGCGTTCGCTCAAGTGGACTATGTCGCTGATCACAACAGAGTCTCTCTTGAGGCGACACCGAATCGTGCTGAACAGATCCAAACCGCTTTCGGGGTAAACAGAATGGCAACGAACGGTCGGAAAATCACAATAGTTACGTGCTTCAGTTCCGGCAGTCATCCAGCTCATTTTCTCGGGAAGATAAATGGTCTTATTGTCTGCAGCAAAGGCCGGCAGAGCCATTACAAAAGCCATGGCGAGTGCGATGATAAGGGTAATCAATTTTTTCATAGTAAATCTCTCCTCGTCTTGTCGTCTTGGTTTGGTTTTGTCGATTGCATTTCAGTTAAATCTGTCCCACCTCTCTCCCATAGCAATTATGCAGAGAAGTCGCGCGCATTTCTCTGTATCCAACTTAACAAAATCTGCTATCAGCCACATGTACCTTCAACCGAAACTTGCGGTTTGGTGATACCTCCAATCACAACATCCACAGTCAATGTATAGCGTCTTCCTTCCACCACCTGTGCTGTATCACTGAACAACAGATATCCGGTTCCAGCGGCCGTCCAACTATCAATAACCTTTGATCCGTCCCAAAGAACCAAGGTCGCACTAACTGAGTCTGACATTTTATCCGCAACCACTGATACGCTACATTTTGCAGTTGTCCCATTAAATGAAATCGACGGCTTAATGGAAATGGTTCGCGGTCCTGCATATGCTGAAATCGTGGACACCATAATTGTAAAAAGCATAAGCAGCGCAATAATGTTCTTTTTCAAAACAATGACCTCCTTCATTCGTTTAACACCTAAACGAATGAAGGAGGTCATTTTGGACAGGCCATTCTAAAAATTTCAGGAAATTTTTTGCACACCTTTACATAGCGCTATCATTAGAGGCTTTGGCAGAGAAGCGGTAACAGAGAACAGTGTGTCCTGCTGCTCTGACGTCCATACAGCGGTACTGCTAATGCCGCCATCCTGAGGCTGATAGAAATCAACATAAAGAGTCCCTACCCGAATCGTTTGGACTTCTCCGCTGAAATCACCCACAAAAAGGCTAGAAGCATCGGTGCCGCTTGCATAGACGAACTGTATCAGGCTAACACCATTGCTGTAGATGATTGTGCAACCATCGTCTGTAGGCAAACGATCGATCTCGGCATAACCCTCAGGCAACCATGTCAACTCATAATGGGCATTACTATTTTCAGCTACGGTGTTCCCTACAAATCGATACGCAACAAACTCTTCATATGTTTCTCTGACCCATACGAGGAATGCCGTCCGCGCTTCTGCATCCACAGTCAGCCATGTGCCGCCAATAATAACTGCTGAGATAATAAAGCACGCGATTTGCTTAGGCAGACGGGCAATCAGGGGGTGATTGCCTCTCCGTATCGTTCGCTGCATTTTTTTGTGGAAGGTCGGGGAAAAGCTATGTGCACACGCTGCCGAGGACGGAAGCGACTCCGTGATCACCTGATTTGCCTCCGTCGCGGCCTTTCTCAATACCTCGTCGTTAATCAAAATATCCCCTCCTTCCGACAAAAATCCTCCAACTTCTTCTTGGCCCTTTGATTCAGCTTGATGGCAGTTGGAAGCGATAGGCCCAGGATCTCCGCAATCTCTCTGACGCTGTAGCCGTGATGATACCGCAGAAGAATCATTTCCCGATACCGCGCCGGCAATTTCAAAATACACGCTGCTAAGGCATTTTCCCCATCGTAAGCAACCTCAATCCCATGAAGTTCATCCGTGAGCGGCACGGTTCGCCGTCTTTTTATGCGACGATATTGATCAATGGCTTCGTGTTCAACTATAGTAACGACATAGCTGCGGGTTTTTGGACACACGGGCATATCAATTTTCCTGATATTTTCCGCAATTCTCACAAAGGCTTGATGTGTAGCGTCTTCAGCGTTCTCTTCATTATGTAATACTTCGTAAGCCACGTGAAACATAAGCCCGCGGTATTCTGCGTAAATCTGCTCGAATTTCGTCTTATCTTCACCCGTTTCTATCGTTTGCAGGTAGATCATCATAGGCATCCCCCCCGTCTCCCGTTTTCTTGTTTATATTGTAGCATAGGATTTGTGAGTCAAGCAAGTATAAAGCAACACTGATCGGATCTGCTCTCACACTTTGCATATGTCTCCATAGTAGAAAGCTGACCTGATCGAGCATATTACGCTCGACTAGGCCAGCTTTTCTATCACGTTGCCTAAAGCGGTTCAGGGTAACATTTTAAGTGTTTACATATTTGGTATATGTGCGAGAGTCGGTTGCCCCCTCAGAGTCCTCAACAAACAGTGTCACAACAATTTTATATTCCGTTCCCGCTTTTCCCTGATATGTAATCGTATTCCCATGAGTTAATTTGTTTTCCGCACTCATACCGATATAGTACTGCGTATACAGTTTATCAAATTTCCATGTATTTCCATTCTTGACATAGAAATATATGCTTTTAGCGCCGATGGTGGACATGATTTTCTTCCCGGTAATAGAGAATGTAACATCCATCTCGCCATCAGTTCCAGCACTTGCGGAACAAGAATGGGAAATAATCAGAGCACTGGCGCGTACTTCTGTGGCAACAGCCACTGTTGCCAATAACGTGGTAAGTACCAACGCGAGGACAAACGAAACTATACGCTTTGTTGCAGTTTTTGTCATCATATAGATATGTTACCTTTCATAGATTGAGTCTACAACAGCTATCAAACAGTCTTTCGGCAAATCGGTGTCTATAACACACTCCAGATTGCCGTTAAACCAAGTAATACAACTTGAGCCTACATTTTCATAAAAATAGTGGGGAATTCCGTCTCTTATGTACTTAGCTACTTCGCCTTCGTCCTTTTCGAACTTCTCGTCATGCTGACTTGCAATCTGACGAATTTGCAGGATTAGGTAGCTCGTGTCGCTCTGGTATAAAGCACAGAAATTAACAGAATTATTGCTCTCAAATGGGATGACTTCCACCGTTTCAATTTCAAGCCCTTCCGGCAACTTCGTGGGCACTACTTTTTCTGTTATTCCATAGGCCGCCAAAGCATCTTCGATCCTGCTATATTGTACATCCTCCTGCGGCTGCGGTGCATTTGTCCCAATTTCTTGGGGGATCTTTCCCTTATACGCATTCTCGAAGGTAAACACCTCAGATGTCCACTTGCCAACCATTTGGAAGAATCTTGCAAATCCGCCAACAGAGCAGGCGGCCAGCGAAAATACACAAACCAACACGGCCGCGATAAGTCCCGCACCTCGGAGAGAAAACTTGCGATGTCTCGACTTATGGAACACTTTAGTGGGATCACTTTCGGCTTCTTTGTCACCCAAGTTGTCACTGGAATACAGCCGAAGACTATCGCCCTCCGGAGTCGCGTAGACAGAGAAAAAATCTTTCAGTGCATCAGCGGCAGCCGTTTTATCAACTCCGCCCTCACGTTTTTCTATCACCTCCATAATGTACATAACCATATCCAGATCTCCGCCGTCTGGGTCTTCTGCGTCTTTTTGCAGAAGAGCCTCCAATTCCTGCGTACTCAATTGGTCCAGATAGGAGTACATATCAGCACTATTCGTTACAGCCATATTCTGAACCTCCTTCGCTTAGTATATGTGGCTATCGGGCAGCCACTGACAAAAACAAGTTCAAAAGTCCGGAAATTCTTCCTTTATCTTTTTCCGCATTCGTTCTATCCGCTTTTGACTCGTCCACACCGTTATTCCCAATTCTTCAGCTGCGTCCTTATGACTCTTCCCCTCAACTATTACCCTTTGGAACAGGACAACATCGTCATCCTTGAAATTATCGCAAATGAACTTTTGTATAGTCGAAAGAGTATTGACCGTTATGATCTTATTGACAAAATTATCGGGAGCAGCAATGTCTTCCGGCCTGTCGAGATATTCGGCAAATAGTTTGACATCTCGCTGCCGTGACCGTATGTAGTTCCGCATCTTATTTTTCAATGTCAGCATCAGCCAGCCGCCGATATTTTCGTGGTCACTCAGTTCGCCGAACTTGCTCCAAGCATCATGGAATGTATCCTGGACAAGTTCCTCGTCAACTCCGGCGCAACTCTTGTTCGCCTTGGCATAGCGCAGCAGTTTAGACCAGTTATTGACATATATCTCACCGAACAACTCGCGTTGTGCGCTTTGCTCCGATGCCATAGTGCCCGCCCCCGTTCCTTCTCTTTATATATCTCTCGGTATCGCCTGTGCTCCGTGTTACTTAAAGCGTACTCATCGCGCCGCTTACTTCAGAAAATGATCGTTGACATATTGGAGAAGAGCGAACAGACGCTGCGAATCTTCCTCATCTACAGATGCGAGCATTTGCGCAATATTCTTCTTTGCACTATTTACGTCGCTATCGTAAATCAATGTGTCCACACTGACATGCAGCGCCTCGGCCATGCGCACAAGGCTGGGAACACTCATCATTTTATCGCCACGTTCGACCTGTGTAATATGCTCAACTGAAATTTCGGCCTTTTCTGCCAAAACTTCCTTTGTATATCCGCAAGTTTTACGGGCGTCCCTGATATTTTTGCCGATAGTACATTGTAGATCCTTTTTCGACACGGCCATGCACATATACCATCCTTCGGAATTCCTATTGGTACTCATTATATTGTCCAAACAGGACTGATGGAATGTGCTAGCAGGGTTCATTATGAGTTCTGATGGGATTTTATTATAGCATACAGAGCAAAATATTTCCTCTTTTTTGTCAGTTTTTTTGTTTCGGGAAAATACAAAGAGAAGAAGGTGTTATCTTGCTTGCGATGGTTCTGAGAGAAAGGAGGCTATAGCAGGTATCAGTCGTGTTGCAAGTATTTCGCCAATTTGAGAAAAAGAGAGGAAAATCATATGAAAGCACCACGCATGACAAAAGTCTTGTCATTCCTTATGGCGCTTGTATTCTGCCTTTACCTTGTCCCCACGGAAGCTTTAGCGGTCGAGGTCAAGAAAAATGCGCTTGAGGCAGCAAGCGAGTACGCCCGGGATTATGATCCTGTGGATTCGCCCGACATTGTTTCCGAGATCGCATCCAGCCGCGATGAATATCAAAAAGAATATCTTCTGTCCAACGGTCAGCATCTGTTGACGGTCTATCCCACTGCCGTCCACTATGCGGACGAAAATGGCGAGTGGCAGGAGATCGACAATACGCTCCATGCCACATCAATGGACGGAAAACGGGTTTATCGGAATACGGCAGGACTTTGGGATGTTACTCTGCCCTCCAGCCTTTCCGGAGCCGATCCGGTCACGGTCGCACGTGGTGACAGTGCACTGAGTTTCCGCTTTGCCGGTCAGCTGCTGCAGGACGATGTCCTGACCGCGAAGCTGGCGCGGATGAACGAAGACATTGCCGCCTCCGAAAGCGGGAATAATACATCAGAGACAGAAGGCTCTGCAGAACCGGAACCTGCTGATACATTGGCCGATACGTCTGAACCGCAGAGCGATGCGAATAGCGGCGCCTCTGAAGAGGCATCCCCTGCAGACGAGAACACCGCAAATCCCACCGAGTCCGATATTGCGGTCACTCCTCCGGATACTACAGCAGGCGCCTCTTCTCCCGAAAGCGAAAATGACGCACAGCCCGAGGCTCCTTCTTCCGGGGAGGACACAGCTAATGAGTCGCCGGTTTCCGGGACTGCGGATGATGCTGATGAATCCGCGGCACCCGTTACCAAAAATGACACAATCGACGTTATTGCAGAGAGCCAGTGGGAGACCGCCACTACCACAAAAATGGGTGATACCATCTTTGGCCGCACGCAGGTGCAGACATCGCAGCTGGCGCTGAAGGATTCTGAAGTCGTCTTTTCCGAGAATGACAAGACACTGCAGGAGACCTTCTCCGAGAAGCTCAGCAGCACCGCGGAATATGCCTCAGTTTTCAATGGCGTCAGCGTACGCTATGACTTGAATTCCAATTCTCTGAAGGAATCTGTCATTATTGCCTCCGCTCCTGCTGGCCGGACGGGCTATCAGTATCTTCTGGAGACCGAAAACCTCGTGCTGGAGCAGCAGGAGGATAACAGCATTTATGCGTATGCCGCTGATCACACCGATGGTGATGAGCCTGTATTCTTCATGCCTGCACCATACCTGTTTGACCAGGAGAAAGCCTATTGTGATGATATTGAGCTCATCCTGAAAGAAACGGACAACGGTTATCTGCTGACCTACCTGCTGCCGCAGGAATGGATGGCTGCGGCAGACCGCGCTTATCCTGTCGTACTGGACCCGGTCGTCCATGCAGAACTCAGCTTTACTAACATTGCAGATCAGACGGTATTTTCCATTACGCAGCTCAGCTATACATGGTCTATGCTGTGCATTGGTCAGGGTTCCTATGGCATCGGCCGGTCTTTCCTGAAATATAAGAATCTGCCTGCCCTGACTTCTGCGGATGTTATCGTCGATGCCAAGATGGCGCTCTACAAGATCCAAACAAGCAGCTCGACCTCTGAGATCGATGTACACAAGGTTAATGGTACATGGGAATCCAATACCATAAACTGGAGCAACAAACCCGATTATGAACCTATTGTAGAGGACTATCAGATCGCTGGCGCACAAGGCTGGTACTACTGGGACGTAACGGATATTGCGCAGGGTTGGTATGCCGGGGAGAATACCGGTATGATGTTCAAAATGGAGGATTCTCAGGAAGCTGCTGCCCGCGGACTGTACCGTGAATTCTGCTCCTCCGACTATTCTGCAGGCACCCTCCCCTACTTGAGCATCGCCTATATCAACAACTGCGGTTTGGAGAGCATCTGGGATTATACCTCTCACAGCGCAGGCGCCGCCGGTACCGGCTACATCAATGACTACACCGGTAATCTTGTCTGGGTATACAACGGGCTTGGGTTCTCCGGCAATCGTATGCCCGTGGCCATCAATCACGTTTACAACGCCAATGACAAGGCCAACAACGACTTCGGCATGGGGTACGGTTGGCGCAGCAACTATAACCAACTGGTCTATCAGTGGTCTGCGGACAGCTCCTACTACGTTTGGGAAGATGAGGATGCCACGCGGCATTACTTCAAGTATAAATCTTCCGGTACCTATGAGGATGAAGTCAATGTCGGGCTCATTTTGACCACCACTGGAAGTGGTACGCAAAAATACTGTATTACCGACAAGAACGGAAATAAAAGCTATTTCGATACCAGTGGCCGCTTAACAAAAATCAGTAACAATCAGGCAACCTCCAGCAGCATTACCATCGCGTATTCCTCCGGAAAGCGGATCGCCAGTATCACGGATGGCGTAGGGCGGAAATATCAGTTCAACTACAGCGGCAGCATGCTCAGCAGTATTTCCTTCCTGGGAACAGGAACTTCCTCGTTGGCCACTGAGAGCTATACCTACAGCGGAAACGAACTGACGGGTATCTCCTCTACGCTTTCGTCTTCGGCGAGTTTCACTTACACCAGCAACCATCTACTCTCGCAGGCGGCTGACGCGAATGGATATAGGCTTGCCTATGTCTATAACACCATCGACAGTGGTAAGCCTAACCGTGTTATTCAAGTCGAGGAATTCGATGGCACGACTGCCGGTGGTGCACTGTACATCGGCTATGCGCACAACCAGAACACCTTTACCGACCACAACGGCAACCATGAGATCATGCAGTTCAACAATTACGGCAGCACGGTCTCTATTCAGGACGGTGAAGGCAGAGCCCAGTTCTATAAGTACAAGAACAATAATGATGTGACCAAGGCCAGCCAGCTGGCACTTTCTTCCAAACTACAGAACACCGTTGTAAACAAGATCCGCAACAGCAGCTTTGAGCAGGCTGGTTTTTGGACGGCCGGCAGCGGGAATGCCTCCACAGGCTCGTGGTCCTATACGTCTACGGGGTACATCGGTTCCAAGTCACTGGCCATTTCCCGCACCTCCAGCAGCGGCACTATCCGCGTGGATTCTACGCAGGCGGCCTATTGTCCCGCCAACAGCAGTTACACGCTCTCCGCTTATGTGAAGACTACCGGTATGAGCGGAGGCGGACTGGGTGCTCAGCTTGTCCTGATGTCCTCTGGGAATGTTATCGCCAGCAGTGCACCTATTACGGCCAACACCGACTGGACCCGCGTGGAGGTCACGTTCACGAACACCACCGGAAGTGACATCTCCAGCCTTACGGCTGGATTGCGAAACGGCACCTCCGGCACAGCCTATTTCGACTGCGTGCAGCTGGAGGAATCTGCCAACGCCAGCCGATACAATCTGGTGGATAATGGCGACTTCATTTACAACTCCTCGTTTGGTTGGAGCAAAAACGGCGCCTGCACGTCTGGCGATGGATACAGCATGACCATGTTCGAGGCTCCCATGCTGGATGACTCTTGCCTCAGAATCGGCGGTGCTGCCGCACAGGACAAGCAGATATCCCAGACTATCACCGCTTCCGGCAGCGCCGGCGATGTATTTTCCGTTGCCGGTTGGGCGATGGGCCACTCCGTTCCCATCTCTGCGGACAGCAATCGCCGTTTCGCCATCCGCGCTCGCTTCAACTATACGAATGGATCTTACGGTGACACACTGGTCGCCTTCAATCCCGGCGCAGACGGCTATTCGACTTGGCAGTATGTGGCGGATCGCATCGTTGCCGAAAAAGCCTACAACTCCATTACCATTTCTCTACTTTACAGCTACAATGTAAATGAGGTATACTTTGATGGTATCCAGCTGTTTAAAGAGGAGTTTGGTCACAGCTACGTTTACGACAGCAACGGCAACGTCACAAGCGTTACGGATCTGCAGAAGAAGACCACCACCTACGAGTACAGCAGCAACAATCTCACGAAAATGACGCTGCCGTCCGGTGCCAGCCAGAAGTACACCTACGACAGCTACCACAATGTGTTGTCCGCCACCAGCCCCGAGGGTGTGGTGTCCAACTTCACCTATGACAGCTACGGCAACAACACCAAGGTCACCGTTGGCAGCGGTACGAAGAAGGTCACGTCCTCTGCGACGTACACTTCTAATGGCGATCAGCTGGCTACCGTTACGGATGCGCTGGGGCAGGTCACCGCTTATGGCTACGACACGCAGACCGGCATTCTGAATTGAACGCAAGCCCCCGGCGAAACGACTGCTACCCGCACCAATTACAGCCACGACAGCCGTTACCGCACCACCAGCGTGGCCAAGGGCAGCTCCGCGGTGAACTACACCTACAACAGCGACCTGCTGTCCGCCATCTCCAGCGCTTCCGGCACGGACTATACGTTCACCTACGGCGCATTTGACCTTGTGAACAGCGTCAAGATCGGCAGCCGCGCGCTGATCAGCCACACCTACTCCGACGACTCCAGTCATTGGCTGACACGCTCCGACTACGGCAACGGTGACTACATCACCTACAGCTATGACCGCTACGGGCGCACGTCCGCCATCGGCTACGAGGACAACGCCGAGGCTGTCAAGTACACCTACGACAACAACGGCAATCTGGGCGTCCTGACCGACAACATCTCTGGGCGCAAGACCAAGTACGCCTACGATTTCCAGGATCGTCTGATGCGCTATGAAGAGGCAGGAAGCAACTACAGCAACACCGTGCAGTGGGGCTATGACGACAAGAACAACCTGTCCTCGCAGACCCAGACGCTGAACGGCACCAGCTATACCACCAACTACTCTTACGACAACGACAACCGGCTGAAGCAGGCAACAACAGGCGGCAAGAGTGCCAACTACACCTACGATGTCTACAGCCGCATGACCGGCATTACGGCCAAGAGCGGCAGCAGCACCGTTGTCAGCACCGGCATCACCTACAAGGATCCCACTTCGACCACCACCAGTACGCAGGTCTACAAGTGGACAGTCGGCGGAACGACCTATACCTACACCTACGATGCACGGGGCAATATTACAGCGATATCCGACGGTACCAACACCACCAGCTACGTCTATGACAGCCTCGACCAGCTGACCCGCGAGAACAATCAGGCGGCGGGCAAGACGTGGGTCTACACCTACGACAACGGCGGCAATATCCTCACAAAGAAGGAGTATTCCTACACAACTGGTACGCTGGGTACTGCGCTGGATACCATCTCCTATGGTTACGGTGATAGCTCGTGGAAGGACCTGCTCACCAGCTACGACGGACAGGCATTGACCACCGATGCCATCGGTAACCTGACCAACGACGGCACATGGAGCTACAGTTGGCAGCACGGCCGCCAGCTGAAGCAGATGTCCCGTCCCGATGCTTCCGGCGACACGGAAATGATCCGCTTCCGCTATGACTCCGGCGGGCACCGAATCGGCAAAGACAGCGGCGTCTATCACGCCAGCTATTCCGGCGGTGAGATCGTCTACGCGGGCGAGACTACGCGGACAAGCTATTCCTACCTTGGCGACACGCTGACGGAGATCAATATTTCTGCATCCACCGGCAATTCGTCTCTGCACTTCACCTACGACGAGCTGGGGCCCATGTCCGTCACCTACGATGGCGCGGAGTACTTCTACCTGAAGAATGCACAGGGCGACGTGACCGGGCTGGTCAACAGCAGCGGCACGCAGGTGGTAGCGTACACCTATGATGCATGGGGTAATCCGCTGACCACCACCGGCACCATGGCGGACACGCTGGGCAAACTTAACCCCTTCCGCTACCGCGGGTATGTCTATGATACCGAAACGGGGCTGTACTATCTCCAGAGCAGATACTATAATCCCGAAACCGGGCGGTTTATCAACGCGGATAGCTATGCTCTTACAGGGCAGGGCGTTCTCAGCGGGAATATGTTTGCATATTGCGGGAACAACCCCGTAGTGCGGAATGATCAGCAAGGCACATTCTTCAAGAAGATTGGAGCATTTTTCAAAAAAGTTGCTAAGGCTGTAAAATCGTTAATAACCATCAAAAAAACTTCCAGCAGAACAATTGTTTCCCAAAAGCGCACATATTGGGGCGGTTTAATTACAGTCGAGACCGGGACAGTCACTTCGACGGCATCAACTACACAGAAATCAGTCCCTCCTCGTACCGGGCTATATCTGGATGCCGATCGGGGAAATCCCTTAGATTCGTCGTTTGGCATCACGCTGCCGACGGGCGGCGGTGAAATAGATGTTCATATTGGTCCCTCCGATACTGGTTATACGCGGAGTTACGGCTATGGTGACTCACAGATGGCCATGGGAGCACGAATTGATTTTAGCGACTTTAGAACCGGCCTTGTCATTTCAAACACTTCCGCAGTTGGAACACAAAGCGAAGTAACAAACTACACATATATAAGTATTGATGGGTGGTCAGCACTTGCCATTCTCGCTTTCGGGGTAAAGGGTGTTGAACTTCCCCCTCAAATGGTAGGTCAATTTGTTCCCATAGGATAAGAGGTGGAGTATGTCACTATATCAAATTCTTAGAATACTTGTCAGCATCGGCATTGCAGGTGCCTTTTTCCTCCTTTTCAGGAAAAAACTCCGCCGGAAAATGCTGTATATCGTCGCAGCTGTCTTGCTTATCTTGTCTGATATTGCGTTGTGTGAACTGCCTGTGGAGAATGCGTTTGTGACCTTCGACTCCCCTGAATCAGCTGCGCAGTATGTAGGCATCGACCACGTTTCGTTTATCATTGACGGAGCAGATACCGGACTGCTGATTTCCGGCGAAACAGGGGAGTATCAGGAGCGGATCTTTCCCAAAGCGCAGGACGGATGGAAGCTGAGCGGTGAGAGTGCCACCCATATTCGCGGATTTTATTCCGGCACGGATGCTGCCATACAGCTGCTCCAGTACAAGGACACCGCTGAATACTATCTGCTGGTTATCTATATGGGTACGCCGCCAGTGCTGTCCGATTCAAATGGTAGCGCGTTTCAACTGCTGCAAGCCGGCGATGGATATACAACAGACAGCATATTTGCGGCGTATGTACCACAATACGGCGCCAACTATGCCGTGACGATCAATGGGGAGACTGTGTACATTTCATGATGCACAGGGCGACGTGTCGGTTGCGAATTGTAAAGCGGCAAAAGGAGCACGGGCACCCTATTTCTATCGTTCGATAGCCGTAGGCGTTCACAATTGGGGCAGCAAGAAGTTGCTTCAAAATGCAGCGAATAGCAGAAAAGATTCGTGCTATCCAAGTATACGGCTCAATGCTTAAAAGAGGGCTGGTGCAGCCTGTCTGCACCAGCCCCTAACCGGGCGTCTATCACGCCAGCTATTCCGGCGGTGAAATCGTTTACGCGGGCGAGACCACACGGACAAGCTATTCCTACCTCGGTGACACGCTGACGCAGGTCAACATTTCTGCGTCCATATTAACATATTCGGAAAATTGTTCACCAACAACCTCCCCGCTCTATCGTTCCCACCGAGCAAAATTATGCACATATCACGCAGGTTCGGCAACCAATTTGGTTGCCGAACCCGCGTGAAGACTACATATTTCTGCAGACAAATTATTTGAAAAGGAGATACCAACGTGAATTACACACTCGGTCATTATATTGATGAAAACGAGCGAGCAGAGATTTTACGTACCGCCACCGATGATTCTATGCGTCGCAAGCTTCAAGCGAAAATTCTAACAAATAATTGCCTTGTAAAGTTCAGAGGTTGGGATGGCGAAAATCCAAATACCAAAAGCAGAGAAAGAGTTATTAAATCAATAAAAAGAGGGCAATTGTTCTTTTCAACCGCTTTAGGATATAATGATCCTTACGATACGTTGATGTACATTGACAAAGAGGGACTTTTGAATTTCATAGAGCGAGCACTTGCAGTACAGATGCCTGCATACATAGAATCCCAAAAAACAAAAAATTTCTGCGCAGGATGCTTTGCACAGATGTATAACACGCTACAGTCGCGGCAGCAATTCGTTCGATATTTAGATGGTGAAATTGAAAAGATCAAGAACTCCATCCACGATAACATAAAAGGGATCTGCCTTTCGCGGAATTATCTATCAACCCTAATGTGGGCACATTATGCCAGAGACCATACTGGTGTTGCGCTTCTCTATGACACCAAAGAGCTTGAATCCGCACAGTGTTGCACTTCGAGCGGGAAGGTTCTTCCTGAAGAGAAGTTTGAATTACACCCCATAAAGTATGATACTAAACGCCCCGATGCAACGGTGTTCATCCATGATTACTTACTTAGCGAAGCGACCGGCGGGCGACCCGTAACTCATGCTGGCGATATCCTTTCACCCCCAGATTACAAGGTAATTGAGGATATAGTGCTGACAAAAGATGTAGTATGGCGCTATGAAAAGGAAGTGCGGCTGATTCCGCATGTACTGGATTTTAAGCACACAAGCAGCGCCGCCTATTTGGATATAAAGCCCAAAGCAATCATACTGGGAGCAAAAATATCCAACCGCGATAAAGATGCTATTATTAAAGCTGCAGCAGAAGCTGGCAATATTGTTTTGTACGAAGCTTGGCTTAATGATTCCCAACCGGGCTATCAAATTGTTTTTCAAGAGTACGGGTTGTAGTAATTGTGCAAGATTCGGCAATGTTCACGACATACAACACATGGGATATAAAGACATAGGGGTATATACTAATGCGAATACTGATTTCTATTTATTCCGGTGGACCGGACGAAGATAAATGCACAAAACTTTTCTCGCGGTTTATTTCAACAGAATTATCTCCTTTCGAGATAATGGATATTGTTGGAATGTGTGAATGCTATGATTCGAGATTGACTATCGGGCAAACCCTTTCGTTCTGGGATATGAACTGTTATTCGGGAAATGCATTTACGCCACAGATGATATCTCGTCTGAAGGATCTCCCGAACGACACATTACAACAAAAACGCGTTCCCCGTGCCCCATTATTTCTGCGCGTAGATACAGAATTCCCATCTGATAGTACTGATGCGAAGAAAGCTGGTTACCAGCGCCCGTTTTTGCGAGAAACCTCGAAGTACGAATTCGGGGCAAACAATTTTGAGGCTATCACATTTTGGATGGCTTCAAATCCTGCAGCGATGATTTTTATCGGCGGATTCCTTTGGGACATGTGTAAGCTGGTAGTCAAAAAGGTTTACCGCCACTTTGGATTCAAGCCCGCGTTTAAAGCAAAGAGCCGCCCAATGGTCCTCATGGTCGGCAGATTTTATCGTAAGTTTGAGCAATTGACTCACATTAGAAGGGACGATTGCCAAATTGTAAGTTTAAAAAGGGTTAGGCCGGGTGTGTTTTCTGTCCTTGTCCGCACAATTACGGATGAAAAATTCAAGGTGCTAAGTCGGGCAACTGGCACCATCGAAAGTTTAAGCCAAATCGAAAAATCTCAATTTGATTCGGAAACCGCCTATGTGCTATAAAAGAGACAAACTTCGCAGCAATACATGCGGATTTATCAGGGCGAGATCAACCGCGGTTGATAATCATTAATATTTCTTCTCGCACACCACCACATACCTCTGCTTTCCGCCGCTGGCGTAGGGGTGGCAGGTCAGCAGGGTCAGCAGGTCGCGGTGGGGCCGGATCTTGATCTTCTCCACCTCGTGGGGCTGGATGATCTGAATGTCCGTTACGGTGTAAGTCAGCGTCTCCCACAGGTTGATGAGCTGCACGGTGTCACCCACCTGCAAACGGTCGATATGCCGGAAGTAGTCCGCGCCACGCCAGCCACGGTGTCCGGCGATGACGCAGTTGGTATTATCGCCGCCGATGGGCGCTGACGTGCTGCCCAGCACCGCCGCGCCGAGGGCAAGATGTTCGTCCGATGCGCCCAGATAGACCGGCATGGTCAACTCCATGGTTGGGATCTCCAGCACGCCGATGATCTCGTCCCCGACATCGTAGGCGGCAAGGTCAACGGCAGGCTCCTCGCAAGCTTCCAAGCTGGTGAGATTGGATTGCTTTTCAGCATAGATACGCTGATTGTAGTCCTGTAAGGTTGCCAGCAGCTCGGGATAGCTTTGCTCCGGCTTCCGTTCTTCGAGGAAAGCTTGCGCCGCTTCATCCGCATCGGCTTGCAGTCTGTACCCGGTGAACACCGGCCACAGCAGGACGCAGAGCCCCACCACAACCAACAGCGCCGCCAGTAAAAATGCCTTTTTACGCATGGCGCTTCCTCCTGATCAAGAAATACCCGCCGCCAACCACTGCCGCCGCGCCAATGCCGATAGCCAAGCCTGTCAGATAGTGCCGCGTCCACGAGGACGCGGCCTTCTGCGTTTCGGCAGCTTCTGCTTCCTGCTCCGGCGTGTACGGCACACGGTGGCCTCGCACCAGCAGCCTGTGGGTGTTGATGCCGAACGGGGTGCAGGTCGCCAATGTTACATAGTCCTTGCCGTCTTCGATTTGGAGCCGCGATGTGTCCGTAGGCAATACCGTGTGGATGGCATCCACCTTGTATGCTAACACCTCACCCAGCACATGGATATAGAACATATCGCCCACTGCAAGCTGGTCAATGTCCGAAAACAGCTTAGAGCTCGCCAGTCCGCTGTGAGCCGACAGCACTGCGTGGGTGCTAATTCCGCCCACCGGCAGGGATGTCCCTACCACATGGCCCACGGCACGCTCAAGCGTGTCCGCGTCCGTGCCGTGCTGCACCGGCAGATACACGTTGATTTTGGGGATGTCTACATAGGCCATAACGCCGCCCACCGTGAGCTGCTGGGCATACGCCAAGGGAGGGGCGGAAGCCCCTCCCTCTGTAACAGTCGCTGTGTCGGACAGCATCGCGTTGTACTGCTGCGCGGCTTCACGCTGGGCGGTCAGTTCGGTGGTGTCGGTGTCTTCGATGGCGGCGGTGTAGGCGGTTTCCACATCGGAATGATACTTTTCATACAAGAGTTCTCCCGCCAATGGGTAAAACAGAAGCCCCAACGCCGCAACGCCGCAAGCCGCCGCCAGTATCCAGCGTTTCACCGCTCGCCCCTGTGCTTACGGCTGCGGATCACGATAAACGCCGCTGCGCCCAGCAGCAGAACGCCGCCCACCGTATACATCCAAACGCCGTAGCCGCCGGTTTTGGGCAGGTCGAAGCCGGGGTTGTTGACCACGGTCAGCGGCACAATGGCGTTGCCATCCGTCATGCTGGCATCCTTGCCGTTGACGGTGGCGGAGGCGGTCAGCAGCTTGGCACTGCACTTCTCGCACTGGCCGTTCTCGTTGGCCTTAATAATGATTTTGACCGCGTCCTTCAGCAGCACATAGCCCTTGTCTGTGGCAATCTCAGTCAGCGAATAGGCGTCGTCCTCCAGCCCCTTGACCACGATGTGACCCTGTGCATTGGGAATGAACGTAGTAGCATCAGACTTCTTTGCCGCAAAACCCTTGGCATAGTACACGCCATCCGTCAGGTCGGCAACGACATACACATCATCGGTGTCGTTGTGCAGCCGGAACTTCACGTTCCGCACGTTGCCGCCGTTATCGCTGAACTGCTTGAGAACGTCGATGCCGTAGGTGTACACATGGCAGCAGTCCTTGAGGGTATCAAAGTAGGTCGTGTTGGTACGCTTCCACGTCAGCACGACCTCGTTGGGATTGTCGATATCACCCATCTTGGCATCGGCGGTCAGGGTGGCGGCGTAGGTGATGCGCATGGTGCAGTCGCTGTAGCCACGCTTCACGCTGTCGGTATACACGGTGGCCGCCTCATTGATCTCACTCAGGCCGGATTCGGTCATGCGGATGGTCATGGTGTTGGCGGTATCATCGTAACCCACGGTGAATTTGCCAGAGCTTTCATCCCAGGTGGCGATCTTTTCAGTGCAGCCAGCGTCCTTAAAGAACTCAATAACCACATCGTTCTTGTTGTAGCGGATGCCCTTGCTCAGCGTGTCCACATAGGTGTACTCGCTCAGAGCCGATGCCTTGGAGGTGATGGTGGGCAGGGTGCTGATGATCTGGTAGTCCACGGTGTCACCCACGGAGGCGGTGGCAGTGTGAGCGTACCCATCGGTGATGTCAGTCAGGCTGCCGTTGTTCTTGCCGGTACTGTTCTTAGCCTCGCGCACGGTCTTTTCGAGGTCAGGATTGCCGGTCTGATTCTTGGGGTAGACGGTAACATCGTAATTCCACGCCGTGCCGTCAATGGTGGTCATGGGCAGAGACACGAAGAAAGGATTGCAGGTGGAGGTGACATTTTCAGGGACGCGAGTCTCCACAACGAGATACAAGCCCTGCTCCATATTGGAAGTAGAAGTGTGGCCGGTGGCATCCGTTTCGGACATGGCTACGCCGCCGTTCTTCACGGCGGTTTCCAGAGCGTTCTTCACGTTCGTGGCATTGGCAGTCAGCGCAGCGGACAGCTTGTTGTTGAGCATATCGCTGGTGAAGTAGTTGACGCCGCCCTCGGTCTTGTGAGCGTCCGCAGCGGTCAGGCCGATGGCAGACAGCACGTCGGTGCTACGGTCACTGTTGTCGAAGCCATACAGCACACCCACATGACGCTGACCATCCACCAGTTCATTGTTCATGGCAATATCAGCGACGCGAAGGTGGGTAAACTCTACGCCCTGAATGGCGTACTTGCTCAGCTTGTCGATAACTGCGTCGTCATGCAGGCCGGTGGAAACGTAGGACTCCGCGTCCCACGCGCCGTCATTGCCGGCCTTGGTGATGTCGTATTTATAGATGCTCAGGGATGCTTTTTTGCTGGGATCGATGGTAGGTTCTGCGAACGCTGTGGTGATGAGGCCCAGAGCCATAACAACGGCCATGAGCAGTGCCAATACGCGATGGATCTTTTTCATTCGGTTGTCTCCTTCATAAAATCAGATTTTTTGCAAAAATAAACACCCGCCATGAGAGCGAGTGCTGCGAACAGAATATAGATTGTGAATCCCACACCGCCCGTGAACGGCAGGACAAATCCTGCGCTGTTGCAGGCAGTAATGGTAATGTCGCGGTTGTTGCTGTCCAACGTTCCCGTGAACAGCGGCTCGGTCAGCAGCGTGTAGCCTGCTGGGGTCTTGGTCTCCGTCACACGGTACTGTGCACCGGTTTTGAGGTCGCTCCACTTGGCGCTGCCGGTCTTGTCGGTGGTAATCCGACTGACCTCCGTCCATGTCTTACCGTCTGCGGAAGTCTCCAGCAGCAGCTCCGCACCGGCAAGAGGTGCGCCTGTGGCATCCACCTTGCGGACGGTGATGCTGCCCTTTTCCTCCACAATTTTGACCTTAAAATGAATGTACGCCCACACAGGGTCGGGCAGCGAGGTCAGCGCGGCGCAAGCCTGATAATTGCTGCCATTGCTGGGCTCCAGTAGCACAGCCTCTGTACCCTCCACATCCAGTGCGTAGCCGTAGTCGCTGCTGATATAACCGTTCAGCTTCGCTGCGGCGTCCTTTGTGGCCGTCACGGTCAGCGTGTTCCAGCTCTGATTGACCGTCACGCCGCTGATATTAGTGCTGAAGTAGTACTGCGGCAGCACGCCGTTTGTATCGGTGGCTGTACCCACATACTGACTGCCGTCCCATGTCAGGGTAATGGCATTGGCGTCCGACAGCTGATTGCGGTACTTCACCGCGAAGCTGGGGATCACACCATGACCCATAATGCGGTCAATAAGGATGTCATACGCCTCCTGCACGCCGTCACCGGCGTAGTGGAACAGGTTGGCGCAGGTGGTATCATACAGGGTGTACGGATAGGTCGTGCCGCGGTAGCCGCACACGAACTCCCAAATCACCGCCTGCGTCGCCAGCTGCGCGCAGTCCGGGTGCATATTGAAGCCGTAATTGCCGCCGTAGCCGTAGGCCATAGCCAGCGTCACAGCATACCGCTGATTCCACGTCAGGTCGCTCCACGATGTGGAGGAATACTGCAAATCGCCGCTGGCGGAGCGCACCTCCGGCTCCATACAGTAGGCCGGGACAGTCTCCCCGGTGTCGTTCCGGGTGAAATACTTAAGCTTGTTGCTGGTGTACGGCCCCCACCGGGGCACCGGCGTTTTGTCCTCGTGATAGCGGTATTCGTTGCCGCTGCTGACGGTGCCTGTGACTGTGGCGGCGTGGGCTGTCACAACGGACAATCCCATGACAGCCACCAGTAGGCACACCAGCGTCAGCAGCTTGGGAATTGTTTTCTTCATGCTCGTCCTTTCTCCCAACGCAAAAGGCCGGCAGCATACGCTGTCGGCCTTTCGGTCGGGTGCTTGATTGTTTATCCGTACAGCACCACCACGATGTATTCGTCCGATGCCGCGTCGTAGCGGACGGTGCAGTTGAACCGCGCATACGCGCTGACCGTTTCCGCGCCGTCCATGGCGGCGAGGCAGGCGAAGGTGGCATCTACATTGCCACGCACCGTGGCGGTCAGTGCCGCCTGTCCACCGTTCTCCGCCAGCCATGCCACGCTGTCCGCCGTGCCGGGGAAGTAGCTGGAGTCGGCGGCGGTCATGCTGGTGTCGATGGTCACGCCGTACTGCGCTCTTGCGTACTCGTTGCCCGCTTGAATAGCCTCCGCGATGGAGTAGATGTTCCCGCTGGCGGCAGGCTTAGGCGCAGGGGCAGGTTCGGGCACAGGCGCAGGCTCTTCCTCCTGTTTCTCTGCCGGTTTCTGTGTAGGTGCCGGTGTGGGTGTGGGAACAGGTTTATCCTTCGGCACAGGCGCGGGTGTTGCCGCCTGTTCAGGGGTAGTGGGCGGTGCCGTTTCAGCGGTTGTAGGCTGCTTTTCTGCGGCGTTATCCGCATTCTCTGATGTCTCCGCCCGCTCGACAGGCCGTGGCGCGTCCGCACTGTCCTCGGCTTTTTCCTCCTTCTGCGGCATTTCAGCCTTGTCCTCCACAGGTGCGATAACCTGCGCCGCGCTTTGCGGTGAGGGTGTTGTCAGTGTGGCGATATCCTTTGTCTGCCCGCAGGCCGTGAGCAGCAGAACGCCCTCCAGCGCGAGCAGTGCTAATCGTCTTTTTATCATTTTCTGCACTCCCTTCTTTTCCTGTTGGTTTTATTTTAATCATGCTTATCCCCGGAAATCAATAGGCCCACAGACTTTATTTTGGGCGGCATAAGCATTTAAAATAAAGTCTTGACAAGCCTTTTGACACTACCACTTGGAAAGAATCTTTCCGTACATCTGACGCTTGTTGCTGTCAAACCGCTTGACCGTCAGGATCACGGTATCACCGATCTCAAAGTCGCTGTCCTCATACTGATAAGCATAGGAGCACATGCAGACAGCGCCATCCGGCAGGTTGCAAAAAACACCGCCGGCATACTTGCCGGAGATCACAGCCTGCCGCCGACTGTTGACAGGGTGACGCCGCTCGGCCCCTTCAAAGGGATCGGACAGTGCCACCTTCACGGAAACCCGGAGCCGATCCTCATCGGCATCATAGTCCGTCACAACGCAGTCCAGTTCCTGCCCTGGGCGGTAGACGTTGCGCAGATCTGGCACGGACATATAGCAGAGATCCTTCTGCGTCAGACGAATGTCATGACCATAGCACTCCACCGTACAGCGGACGGGGCCAACGTCAATGACACGGCATTTCAGCCGTGTACCGGGTGCGTTCAACTCTGCCCGATGGGCAAAGTAGGAACGGCGTGTCTTCATAGCCGACTTACGGGAAGCCAGCGCAAAGCCGTTTTCCCTGTCCACCTTGATGATGTTGAAGGACAACGTCGAGCCCATGATATGATTCAGGGACATTCCGGGCCGCCCCTCTCCTGACCACATTTCCGTTTCGGGGATCAGAATACGCACACGGTAAGGGACGACGATGGCGCAGGACAGTTCCCGCTTTCGCACCTCGCCGGTTCTGCGGCTGCGTACATTCAGCGAAAACATATCTACACCGATCACCGTACCGCTGAGCGGGCTGCCGCCGCGATAGGACGCGTAGATGGCATTCCATTCCCGGCGTTCCTCCTCGGACAGATTGCGATCCAGTTTGTGGAAATCCAGATGAAAGAACTTCTCGCGGTCACTCATTTCCGGCTTCGGTGCAGGCGCTTGCTGCTCCGCTGCGGGAGGAGCTTCGGCCACGAGTGGCGAGGTGTCTTCTTCCGAAACAGCTTCTTCGACTTCTGCGGTGGTTTCCGGATCGGGTGGAGAGCCCTCCTGTATGGCGGGTTCCTCCGCAAAGTCTACGGTCATATCCGCATCATCGGCGGACGGTTCTTCTTCATCTTCAGATGCTTCCGTTGAAGCCCCTTCGGTTTCGACGTCAGTTCCTGACGGCACAGGCGGAATCTCCAAGTCTTCCCCAGGCGGAATGCTCCCGTCCAGAATGTCAGGGGACGGCTGCTCGATGGAATCGGGTGCCAACTCCACCGTGGCTTCCGTGATTCCCGCGGGAGGATCGGGCTGTGGTTCGGTCGGGATGGTTTTCTTTCTAGGCATTTGATGACCTCCTTTACAACGTTGTGTCTTTATTCGCAAAGAAACGGTGTGTACCGTCCTTTTGCTTCTGTGCAATGATCTGGCGATTCGGCAGTTCCTTGCCTTGCAGGGCGAGGGAGTGTTCCGGAAGCCAGATGAGCCGCTCTTTTTCTCCGATCTCTATACGGCGAAAAGAGGGTTCGCGTTCTGCGGTCAAAGCTGTCACATAGTACGCAGTCAGCTCATCGCCGTAGAGAAAGCAGAGCAGAGCGGGCAGACTGGTGGGGATAGAGAATTGAAGCGGACACCCGCCTGTGATCTCCAGCATCACGTCGATGCTCTCCAGAAGCAGCGGATTTGCCGTTTTTGTGATAAGACGTATCACATCGTCTTCCACACAGACAGCGTGAGAGATCCCGATGAGCTGCCGCAGCATGGGTGTCAGATGCTCCGGGCGCATGGTCATTACTCGTTCCCGGTACTTGCCATACAGCAGCGCGAGAAGCTGGTCGCGCCGGATACAGCCGACCTTGCCTAAGATCTCCATGATGCACTTTTGCTGGTTGGTCAAAAGCATGGCTATATCACCTCCTATGGCCCGCCAAGGCTGTTGAGGTAGGGATCGACGACCAGATCGCTTTCACCCTCCGTGATACAGTTGAACAGGACAGCCATGGTGTATTGGATCGAGTTGCGGATATTGCGCTCCTGATTGGCCCGCAGCCGCTGCTCCGTATCGCGCAGCGTTAAGTTGTCCAGATCGTGGAGCCTGTGACGCACCCTGCTTTGCGGCAATGTGGCGTTGCCTACCCGAAAGCTGTCCGAATAAAAAAGCCGCTCGATGGCCGTTTCAAAAATGCGGGCCATCTCCGGCTCAAAAGAGGAGAGCTCACAGGCATCCAGAATGCCGGTAAGCTCTTCTTCGTCCGGTCCCTCCGTGACGGATGGACTGACTTCAATATAACTCTCATCGTTCTTCCTCTTATCAGTATAACTTGGCCGCGGATCCTGCGGTTCTGCAGGCGCAGCGTCTGCGGTTCTTGAACTGCTGGTTTCGCCGTTCTTGAACCTCCTATCCTGCGGCTCTGGGGAATCAAGAGCCGCAATATCTGCGGTTCTTGTGCCGCATTCCTCCGGCTCCATAAATGGCGCACACTGGTAATCCGGATCATCCATGGGCTGTACGCAGGCGAGATAGATCTGGTTGGCGTCACCGCGTCCGCAGCGCTTTTCCCAGATCAGGTGAAGCTCCGCCAGCTTACGGAACGCGGCAGACACTCGCTGCTCACAGATGCGCAGCTCCCGCGCCAACGCTTTGCGGGGAAAGATCACAAAGACCTCGCCATTGTCATTGACCCAGCCGTTCCTGCGGGAGAGCTGAAATCGGTTCAGCAGGAAGGTGTAGGCCACCTTGGCATCCAGGCTCATCTCCGCGTATCGTGGGTCGGAAAATAACCACCGCGGCATTTGCAGATGGTGGACGCTTTGTATATCCGTTTGCTTCATGAGCGCAAACGCAGGGCGCTGGTTCAGTTTTGCGGCTTTCATACCGGCCCCTCCTCATATCGTTTTTTTGGGAGTTGAAGAGTCGCTATTGACTCTGTGCATAAGACATAGCGGCGATAGACAATGTTTCAGTGGAGATCATTACGCTTGTGCGCGGCTTTCTGTTCCTTCTGCTTCATGGTAAGTTTTTAGACTGATGTAAGAGACAGGCTGCCCAATGCTGATACTAAAAACGCCTCCGGGATGCTGTATTCCATATCCTCACTGAGAGCATCTGATGAATAAAGGTGCGACCCTTCTGCTACAGTAGAATAATTCGTAATAAGACTGAATAATCGGCACATTTCGCTTGCAATCGTCATATAATCGTAATATAATAACGATCGAAACGATAATGACGATTTTGAGAGGCGTAAAATATGAAGTACGAAGAAAGTTATACGGTCGAACTGAAGCAAGAGATCAATGCCGATTTCAAAAAGGAGATCATCGCCTTTGCCAATTCGGAGGGCGGTGAGATTTTTGTCGGTGTTGACCGTGGTGGCAATGCCGTCGGCGTAGCAAACACGGAACAAGTGATGGATCAGATTGGGAATATGATCCGCGACGGAATCAAACCAGATCTATCCGCCTATACCTCTATCAGCTCAACCAAGGAAGCAGATAAAACTATTGTAAAAGTCACCGTGCTGCGGGGCGCAAAGCGACCGTATCATCTGACTGACAAAGGGCTGAAACCCAGCGGCGTATTCATCCGACACGGCGTTTCATCTGTCCCTGCTACCGATGAGCTGATTCGTGAAATGCTGCGTGAAAGCGATGGCGTGACTTTTGACAAATCGCGGTGTGTAAATCAGGAGCTGACATTCGTTTACGCGGATCAATATTTTGCAAACGCCCATGTTCCCTTCGGCGAAAGCAATAAGAAGACCTTAAAGCTCCTTGATGCAGATGGGTACTACACCAATACGGCATTGCTCCTGTCAGACCAATGCGAACACAGCATTAAGTGCGCCGTATATGAGGGGACAGGGAAAACCAAATTCAAAACCCGTAAGGAATTCTCCGGTTCGGTTCTCAAGCAGATGGACGAAGCGTATGAGTTCTTGAATCTCAACAACAATCTGAACTCGACCATTGATGGGCTGAAAAGAACTGACCACCCCGATTACCCCCCCTATGCGCTTCGCGAGGCTTTGCTGAATACCATCGTTCACCGTGATTACGATTATTCCGGCAGTACACTGATCAACATCTACGACGACCGGGTTGAGTTCGTTTCGCTTGGTGGACTGGTGAAGGGACTGACGATGAAAGACGTAATGGGTGGCGTGTCGCAGTCAAGAAATTCGGTGCTTGCAAATATCTTTTACCGTCTGGAACTGATTGAGAGCTACGGCACAGGTATTCAGCGCATTATCGAAAGCTATGCGAATTACCCCAATAAGCCCATCTTTACACCTGCGCCCGCTTCCTTCGTCGTAGTACTGCCGAAAATCATTACGTTGACAGACGACAACATGAGCAATGCGGAAAAGACACTGCGTTTTATCCGTCAGCGCGGCACGGTCAGTCGAAAGGAAGTCGAAACTCTGCTGGGCAGCTCCAAATTCCCCGCAATCCGTGCCTTGAACGAATTGCTCGCGGAAAATAAGATCGTAAAAACGGGGGCTGGCCCTACAGTACGGTACAGTGTATCGGAATAATCGTTGCAAAATCGGCATGGCATAACGATACAAACAATAATAACGATAACGGCGTTTGGCTGTAGCAGGCCGGACGCCGTTTTCCCATGTCCGAATGCGGTTATTCTGCCTGTTTTCGTGGCGCGGGCTTCAGCTCCACCATGCCGAGATCGTTGCCATCTACCTCATAGGTAAAATCATCGTCCCCTTCCGTAGAGATCGGCGGCTCTGCCTGTGGGGCAGGCGTCCGTTCTTCGGCAGGAGACTTTTCTTCCTTCCGAGGCGCGGTGGTCGGTGTCTCCTGCGCTTTTTGCTTCCATGCGGGGATATAGTCCACCACGCGGCAGGTCGTAAGTCCGGCGAAGTCCGGTAATTCTTCCGGCGTCAGCTTATAAAGCAGCGCGGGCCGGTGGCCTTGAAACAGTGCCAGGCACCTTTGCTGATCTAAGCGCAGCACCTCATCCGGCTGCATCAAGTCCCGCTGGATATTACTGCGGGTCTTGGAATAGGGCCGGGTGCTGTTATAGATGGGTGAGAACAGGGGCTGCATGGGCATCTGGTTATTGGTAACAGCAATAGTGACCTTGCCGCACTTTTCCGAGATGTACTTGGCGGAGGTCAGGTCGTTGCAGCCCATATAGATGGTCTGGTTAAAGGTGTTGAGCTGATTTTCCCATTCCTTTCCGGGGTATCGCTGCTGCCACTGGCTAAGGCTCTGCACCACCACCTGACACGCGATGTTGAAGCCGCGCACACTGTTCAGCGCGTCGGCAATACCCTCCATGTATCCGATGTTGCAGTATTCGTCCAGACAGAAGTTTACCAGCACCGGCAGCCGCCCGCCCTTGCAGTGGAGACGTGCGTAGTTGGAAAGCTGCGGCATGGCCAGTGAAAAGAACAGCGAACTGAGAAAACGGTAGGCACTGTCCTGCGCAGAAATGATGATGAAGTACGCGCAAGGCCGTTGTCCCGGCAGTACGAGATCAACATCGTGGTTGCGGGTGATGGTGTCCACCAGCTTATTCTGGAAGATGGCAAGCCGGTTGCCAAGGCCGGTGATGATATTGCCCCATAGATTTTCGCGGGCTTTCAGGAACAGCCCATGATGGCCCTTGGCGGGGTGATCGGGCGGCAGCGACGCCAGTGTGCGGTTCAGCTCATTGACGCTCATGGTGGCAAGGATCTGATACACGTCGCCCAAACCCCGCTGCTCGATGGGCAGCAGATCACCTTTTTCATCCCGCAGATTGCAGACGTAGTGGATCAGGGCCATCAGGAGATTCAGCTCCGCACGGCTCCAGAAGTCGTCAGCCTCTTTGGGGCTGGAGGTATTCTGGATGATGGTGTTGGCCACCGTCTGTACCAGATCTGTTTCTGTGTCCAGTCCATAGAGACAGTTCCAGCCATCTGAGTGTGCCATGTCCAGAAAGTTGACCGCTTTGACGTAATGGCCGTTTTCACGGAAGTAGGGGGAAAGCTGCTCGAACAGTTCACCCTTTGGATCGACACAGAATACGGACTCCTTTCGCTGAGCGCAGCCCATCAGAAAGGGCAGGATCAGGCCGCGCGTCTTCCAGCTGCCCGGTGCGCCGATGCAGAGAAGATTGTTGTTTTCGCCGGGTACCATACGGTGCGCCACATAGGCGGCGTATTTGTCCGGATCTTCCGGCCGTTCCTTGATCTTGCCCAGCAGCATCCCGGAGACGCTGCGTATGGGGCCGATCTCCAGAAAGGCTTCCATCTCCCGCTTGGTGAGGAACCCAGAGGAACCGTGTGTCCCGTCCGGAAGAATATCAAAGCCCCGTGAATCCCGCGTATACTTATAGCCGGAAAACCAAAGGTAGCCGCGTTTGGTCACAAGGCAGAACATCAGCACGAAGAACGCAGTGGCTTTCAGCCCAAAGCCGGAGAATATCGCCAGCCAGTTGCGGATCGGATCGAATATCCAGATGGCGGTCACATCCTGCCCCGTGTTATGAAAGACAGCGTCAATGCCGAGACGCATGGAGTTCAGGAGCATCCCGTAAAAATACCAGCACACCAGTCCGACGGGAATGTAGAGGGGCAGCTTTTTCTTGTGCCGCTGGAACCATATGCCCCAGCGGGCTTCAACGGTATCCTCCAGCTTTTCCAGCAGTTTTGATAAGCGGGGCATGGATCATCTCTCCTTTTTCTGTGACATAGGGGGTGTCCGGTGGACGGTAGGGCTTCGGCGTTTTACCCAGCAGCTGCGTGATGGCGTCCTCTGTCAAGGTAAAGACTCGCGCTTTTCCGGCGTCCCTGTAGCGTGGGCCCCACACCTCTGCCACCTGCTGCGGCAGGGCAGCCAATACGAGCTGCGAATAGCCCTGCTCCCGTGCCAGCATATAGGCGGCGTCCACACGGCGCAGCTCCATATCCGCCGCCAACACGAAGGGCTGTCCCTGAAACAGTGCGTCCCAGCAAGGTCGGTCAGGCGGTGGAGAGCGGTAATGGCCTTTCAGAGCCAAGCGGGTCAGTCTATGCCGGTAATCCGGCTGAGCCATGATCTGAAGCTGTGTCACACCGGTATCGTCGCAGGGCAGAAGATAAACCGGCTGCTGGAACCAGTGGGCAGCGGCGCCGTAGGTCATGAGCTTGCTCTCGTCCTCTGCCATAGGCTTGTCCAGTTCGGTAAGCATATCTGAATAGCTTTCGCCACAAAAAAGGAAGCTGCGCACTCCCGCTAGCCTTGCGGTATTGTTCTGAAAGGCGGACAACTCATCCATGGGGCAAAGGCAGCCGATGTCCGGACAGACATAGTGCGCGGCGCAGAGCAGATCCCCCACGTGGAGCAGCGCCGCCGTGCGGGTGCTGCCCCATGGGTTACGGCCACGCCCGCGACCGGCAGAGGTGAGAAACAAGGCGTTTCCCTCCGCCAGCTCATCCGGCTGTGTGGCATAGACGTTGATACCGGACTGATAGGCTGTCAACAGCAGGGAAGCAAGCCGCAGCCGCCGCACGACGGCATCCGCATGGTACGTTCTCGGCGTATCCGGCAGCCATATGGTTCCCGCCAGCAGCCGACGTCCCTCTGCGGTAAGGATCAGGGCCTCGCTTTTGCTGTGGTATTTGATGAGCTTCATCGTCAGCAGATTCGATAGCTCTGTCTCGCTGACGACCCGCAGCAGCTGGGCGGGTCGGATATACTGGCACCATCCCAGCAGCCGCAGCGTCTCGATCTCACGCACACAAAAAACCATTCGCACCCTCGTTCCTGTGAACGCCGAAAGCACCCTTACACCGTGTCGGTGTAAGGTCACTTTCGGCGCCTTTCTCGCATCAAATCTGTTGGCTCCCCGTAGAAGGCAGTTTTTCCGCCGTTGTGGGCAGGCACAGGAGCGCGGAAAAGCTTGTCGGCAAGAGGCTTTGCGGGGCGTATATACCCAACAGATTTTGCTTTCCGAGGAAGCACAGCACCTTGACCCGTTTTGGTGGAAAACCTGTTGGGTATTTCCGCCTCAATATAACCCCGTAACGCTGTAATCTCCCGATCGTGCGGAGAAGAAATCCGGTGCATCCTTCATGTCCAGTACGGTGATATGACACACATTCTGGCAGCTCCGTGTGGAGAGCAGTGCTACCGACAGCGTATACTGATCGTCGTCGGGGATTACCCTGCCCTTGATGGCGTTGCTGATCGCTTTCCAGCCCTTGTTGTCCTGATCGAAAATGTGGCGGCCATCCACATCGCTGTATTCCTCGATCACCAGCAGCGCGCTATTGAAGTGAGGGAGCTGTCCACCGCAGGCTTCATAGGCATCCAGCAGTTCCACCAAGGTTTCCGTCAGCCATGTGGGCGGCTGGAACCGACAGTGGGGCAGCAGGGTATTGATGCGGATATGAAGCCAGTCGATGCCGATACGTTCCACGCTGCCTACAACCTCCAGCGGACGGAGGGCGCGGCCCCGTTTATATCCGCCTGTGCCGGGACTCTGCTGTTCGCAGAGACGGCGAAGCTGCAAGGCGGTAGCTTCAAAGCTGCCGCATAACTCCTCCAGCATTTTCTGGAAGGTGCCGGGTTGTAGATTGTCCGCTTGGATCAGCAGCTTGCGAGCGTCTATGGCGGCGTCTTCCGTCAGGCGCTGGATCTCCCGTAAATCAGTTTGTTTGCTCATTTACTTCCTTTCTTCCGGGCCTGCCGGTCGGTGGGCGATGTGGTAATAGCGTCATATTCCTTTTTCGTAACATGGAAGGCCACGGGGACGTGGTTATACCCGATGCACAGCAAGCCCTCGCCGCGCCGGAATCGCGTGATCTGGCGTACCTCCTCTTCCGAGAGGTTGAGGATCTGCTGGATGAGGCGGGCTTCCTGCTCCTCCATCTGCATGACGAATTTGATACGACTGGAGTCCAGAATGCCCTTGCCATATTTGCCGCCCTCCAGACTGAATAAGTCCTGCATACCCTGCGTAGAGGTGATAGCGATACCGCCAAGTCCGCGGATGGTCTTGACCATCTCCTGCACATAGGCGGCGGCCAGTGGATTGGAACCGGCTCCCACCAGACTCCACAGCTCATCCGCGATCAGGGCGGACAGCTCGCCGCCCGCGTTCATGATAATGTCGTTGGCCACGTCGATGGCCCAATAGATACCGGGCAGGATCAGATCGTCCGGCATACCGGAGGTGTCCAACACGATATACTTGTTGTCGATGCTGATGTGATTGCGGCGGCCCATAGCGGCGGCAGAGCCGGTCACATAGCGGGTCAGCACCACCGCCAAATGCTTGGTCTCTGCCTTTTCCAGCAGAACATTGTACCAATCGGGGATGATGGGCATCTCCTTGAATGCGCCGTTTTCATCCACCACGGAGGCATTGTCAAAGGTGATCCCATAGCGGTCATAGCACTCTACCAGTGAGGCGTCCAGATAGTTCTTGTCCTCCTCCGTGAGATCCTTCTTTTGCAGGGAGTACCAGATGATGAGCCGGGAGATCTTGTCCGCCAGCACAGAGTCGTCCCGTGCTGCCAGCTCTTGAATCCCAGCATAGGCATCCAGTGTCTTGCGGCGGATAGCCATGATGTTGGGGCAATCCCGCGAGGATGGGGACAAGCGCAGATATAGGCCGCCCAGCTGCTCGCAGTTGGGACGGAACTCGTGGCCTTTCTTGGGAATGACGCACACCACACGCTTTCCCTGCTCTCGCAGGCGTCCGGCCAGACATTGGAGCGTTACGCTCTTGCCGGCGCCGGAGTTGCCGCCGATCCACCAGTTGCCGTTGGTGTATTTGTAGTCATCGTAAGGGTCAAGGAATACTGGGGACTTGTTGTAGAGGTTCAGCCCCAGAAAGATGCCGTTGCGATCGCTGTGCTCATAGGACACAAAGGGGAACGCCGCAGCTACGCCGGTAGTCAGCGCGTTGCGGCGGCTTTTACGCTCAATGTCGGCATCCAGTGCGACCAGCGGCAGCGTGGAGAGAAAACCCTGCTCGTTGGCGTAATCGCAGCGACGAGCGATCATATCCACCGATACGCACAGCTTCTCCACGGCGGTGACGCGCTGTTCCAGCGTATCCGGATCATCCGCCACCACTTCGATGAGGGTGTGCATATAGTAGAAGTCCTCCCCCTGCCGGTTCATGACGTCCTTCAGGTAGAGACCGGAGGTGATGGCACTGTCCAGTTCCTCATAGTCCTGACGGGTATCTCCCACATCCCGCATCCGGCTGCGGTTGAGCATGGTGGTCTGTGCAATTTTGGAGAGGATCTTTTCCCGGTTCTGACGAGTAAAGCTGAAGCTGACATTGACGCCCTCGCCCGCCTCCACCAGCGGCGCAAGCCAGCAGGAGCCGACTGTGGTGCTGTAGCCATAGCCGGTGATGTAGAGATAGGCATGAAAAACGCCGTCCACTACGATGTAGTCACGGCTTTTCGTATCAATGGCAGTGGGGGAGAGAATGTCCAGAATGGTGGTAGAGCCGGCTTCCAGCTCGGAGAGATCCGGTCTTTCCGGGCCGAACAGCAGCCGTTTCAAAAGCGGCTGCTTCTTGATAACAGGCTCAGCTTCTGCCGATGGTACGGGTTTCTTTTGCTTTTTCATTGGTGATACTCCTATGATAGATGGTGTTCTGATGCAGCCTATTTCAAAAACATAAAATGAAACACATCAAAAACATAAAACAAAATCATTCAAAAACATAAAACGCGGCCGCATCACGTCTGCTCCTCATATACGCCATGCACCGCCGTGGTCATGTCAAACACGCCCTCCGGCAGCTTGACGCGCTGGCTGGTGCGCTTATTGATGATCTCATAGAGCAGCTCCAGCGCAAAGTCATCCGCATAGCGGGGCTCCTGCACCTCCAGTTCGCACAGATCCAGATAGCGGCGCGCGGTGTCAGCCTCCTCATTGAGCCGCTGGATAATACCCTGTACGGTGTTGGGGGACGCCCGCATCTGCGATTCATACTGAAACACCATGAAGAACCGGTGCTGCAAAGCGTTGCTGGCCACGCCCATACCGATGTCCCGAATGTTATCCTGGATCATTTCACGGCAATAGGCGTTGTCCTCGTTCTTTGCGTACTCCTGCATCCGCTCAACGTAGCGTGATATGTCGGCAGGCAGCGTCCGTGCCTCAAACTGCATGTGATCCGGCGCGATCTTCAGATATGCGGCAAAGGCTTCCACAATGGCCTGCCGGTCCTCAGCAGACTTCAGGTAGATGTTCACCGGTACGATCTCAAGGGTCTTGATAAAGCGGTTGTCTTTTGTGATAACCACGCCGCCGATGATATTCTTGACAGGCAGCCAATCCTGAATGCTGCCCTGATAGCTGGCGGTAGCGTTGGTCTCCACACCGCCGCCAAATAGTGCTTTTTTGATACTCATGCCGTTACCACTCCTCTGAAAAACATCATGCGCCTGCGGCAGTGCCATGCCCACCAGCCCTTCAGCCAGCGTGTCAGGCTGTCGTCGCTGACGCCCATCAGCCCAAAGCCGCCGATGGGGACGACCAGCGAGACGGTCACGATGATCTTCGGCGTCAGGGAGAAGGGCAGATATGTCAGGCACACATACAGCACCGGCAGGCATAAAAGAAGGGCCTCGATGAGATTGCGGATCTCAAACAGGCCCAGAATCCGTCCAGCATTGGTAAAGTTGACAGGGATATAGTAGGTGTCAGTGTTCATCCTCGACCTCCTTTGCGGGCTGCAAAAGCCGCCCTTTATAGGTTTGGTATTCTTGCTTTAATTCTTCCGGCGCACCGTCCCATTCCGCCAGCAGCCGCTCCATCCCGAGACAGAGCAGATGCTCGTGGTACTCGGTAGGCGGAATATCCGCCAGCTCCATGCGGCTGAGATGCTGGTTGCTGATGTTCATGCGTCCGGCAAGAGCTTTCAGTGTGATCTTATATTTGATGCGCAGAACGCGCAGACGGGTGGGAACGTACATTATCCGGCCTCCCTGTATTCGATGTAGGGGATGCGGCACCAGCCCTGCCAGCCGCGTCCGGCGACCTCCGTCCGTACTACGCCGTACTTGGTACCCATGGCCTCCACCGCGTAGCCGTTGCCTACATAGACGCCGATATGCCCCTGCTTCCATAGGGCGATGCCCACAAGCTCCGGCATGGTGTCCATCGTTCCCGCCATACCGGCCTTCTGGGCATTGGCGTACATCTGGTCAGCGCCGACATCGGGCATTCCGTTCGTGCCGTAGTTGATGGAGCCGCTGGCGGCATCAAGCCACCCATAGCCTTTGATAAGTCCGATACAGTCCGCTGTGCGGCGGCCCAGCCAGTTGGCGCGGATAAAGTCCTCATATTTCCCGACGCCCTCCGGATACTGCTGGAGCTTATAGTTGAAAAGGGCATCCGTCAGGATATTGCCATAGGTACCCCAGCAATAGCCCCAGTTGTTTTCCCACGCCTGCATGGCGTAGGCGGCGAGGTCTACGTTATTCTTGGTGGAGGGGCTGACAAAACCGGACGTGTCGATGGTATCACCGTAGCTGCCGCCATGCTCATAGTCTCCGGTATAGCCGGTGTCGCCGCTGTAATTGGGGCGGTATGGCGCGTAGTATTCCGCGTATTCCTTCAGCGCGTTACTTTTGGTCAACACCTCATACAGCGCACCCGCCCATGTGCGGGCATCTTCCTCAAAGGAGAGCTGATCCATAAATGCCTCCGGGTCAAGGTGGTCGATTTTGATGACCAGTGTCCGCTTGAGCAGGCCGCCAAACTCGAAGATGTTCAGCGTCGGCTCATAGCGGAGCCGTGAGGTCGCCAGTGACAGCACGGCCTCCGTGGTCATTACCTCTAAGTCCTGTTGATAGGCCACAGAACTGATAGCAATGAATCGGCGCAGGTCATCCTCATCAAAGTCGCTGTTGATCTCCACCCCGTCGATCTCTATGCCCGCCTCTTCATATTGTTGGATAAGGCTTGTCACAATGGCGTCAATTTGCGTGTTCTCAAAGTCCTCCAGATCCATATAGAACCCGCCCAACGTCATGGCTTGTCCCGTCATGCGGGCAACGGGCGCTGTCCCGGAGGAGGAAAAGCCAAAGAAGATATTGGGGAGATAGGCAAAGATCAGCATAGGCAGCACGATCAATGCCACCAGTACCCAAATTGCCAGCTTGGCGAGAAACGGCGCGGCCTCCTTTGCCGCCGCCACGGCGGCACCGTGGACACCGCCCGCTGCGGCTGCCTTGGCGATCCTCGCGGCACTGACAATGCGCTTTGCCGTGTCGATACCGCTGTGCTGGCGCTGGTTATCCTGCATGGCTATCGTCCTTTTTCTTGCCAGCCCGCTTGCTGCTCTTGGCGTCCTTCGGGACAGCGCGGCCCGATACGGTGGGCTGTTTCACCTGCGTAGGGATATGCGGCGTCTGCTTGGGCGTACCTTGGGTATTCTTCGTGGGGCTGACGGTTGGCCTGCGGGTGCTGTGGCTCATTCCTGCGGTATCGGGACGAACTCCACTGCGCTGACCTGTGACCGATGTAGTGCGGGCGGCACTCCGTTCCTGCGGTATCGTGCTGGAGCGTGGTGCCTGGGTCGGAGCATTGGCAGACGCGGGAGCCGGACGCGCGATTTTTCCCGCCACAGTGGAGCGGGCGGGGCCGGTATTCCTGCTGTATCGGCTCTCAAAAGCAGAGGTCGCCGTATGCTGCTGGGCGGCAGAAGCGGTATGCTGCTGCGCACCCGCCTGCACATGGCTGCTGCGGCTGACGGTATGGCCCGCTTTTCCTGCGGTATCGGAGGGGGCGATCTTCTGCTCGCCGGGGACGTGACTCACAGGGCGGCGCGTACCGGGCATGACAAAGCTGCGGTCTGCCGCTGCGGACGCCGGCTGTGCTGTCGGTTCCGCACCGGATGCCCGCGGCTCAGCCTGGCGCGGCGAGCTGCCGGACTGCTGCTCAGAACGTCTGCTGTCGGCAAAGGTGTTGACCGTATTGACGCCGCCATAATAGCGTCCGCCGCTGGCGGGTTTGCTCCCGGGCTTGCTGCCGGATTTGGTCTGCGTCTGTGCGCCGGTTTTTCCTGCGGCAGTGTTCTTTCCTGCGGTCTGCACAACACGGGAGGCCATCGTTCGCGCCACCGTATAGGTCAGCACGCCGGGGAAGGAACGCCCCAGCGAGTCGCCGGTGATGGCGGGGTTTAGCCCGATCCGCGTGATGATGGCATCGCTCTTCTTGGCTACCTTGACTACGGTAAGCACCATCACGATCCATGGCAGAACCGCTAACCCACTGGGGTGGAAGGACAGGATCGACAGCAGCATTTTGACGAACACCACGTTCATCACCATCAACAGGCACATGGAGCCGTACATACGGCACCAGCCAGAGAAAATATCTGAGGTGCTGCGGCTGCCGCCTACGCCGAAGGCCAGCGGCGCCGTAATGGTCAGCACCGCCAGAATGAAATACCTCTCCGCCATCTCAAAAAACAGTTTACAGGTCTGAAACATGACGATGAGACCGAAAACGATGACCAGCAGCCACGAAGCGGTCAGATCAACGAAAAATCCTTCATCCGGCAACTTGATGGCCGCGGCGTCCGGCATCTGCACCATGTCGATGATAACCGAGGTCATATTCAGGCAGATGTCGCAGATTTGCGGACTGGCCACCAGCAGGAAAGAAAAGACAAAGGTACGGGTGAACAGCAGCTTGGGGTCGTCGGCCTCGAAGCCTATACCGGCCACCATGCTGCGGGTGGCCTGAAACACCAGATTGCCCAGCAGCAGCGCCCAGCCCACGCCCAGCATGATCTGCCGGATGGTCGTGATGATGGGCATGTATGTTTCCAGATAGGCAAAGTCGAGGCTCATCAGGTCAAAGAGCACCGAGGAAAAGTATTCCCAACACTCTAATATCAGCCCGTATATCCATTCAAAAAAGCCCCGAAAGAGCAGCTCAAGCATAGTCGGTCACCCCTCCCATCCGAGGAATGTGATATTTCACGGCTCCAGCGTGGCAAGTCCCTGAAACAGCGGGACAACATAGGCGATAAATGCACCGATGCCGTTGATAATGGCCCACGCCAGCCAGATGCGCTTCAGCCAGTCCCATGCCTGATCCGATTTCTGCTGGGTGTTGGACATCTTCGCACCAATCACGGCGATGGCGGTCATAAGACCTGCCAGCACCGTGCTGACTGAGGCGATGTGGGTATAGATGTCCTTGATGATCCGGCTGGCCGCTGTCCACATATCCTCCACGGCGTAGACGGGAACCAATAAAAAAAGCCCTGTCAAAAACAGGACACAGCAAAAGAGATAGCCCTTGTATGCGGTTTTCATGTTCATTCAGTTTCCTCCATAGTGGCAGATGGTTCGTTTTCTTGCAGGATATCTGATAAATGCGCGGCAAAGGCACGCATGAAAATGGGGAGGATGTCCTTGCTGCCTGACAGCCACCAGATGGGGTCAGGCAGACTGCGGCGCATGGCGTCATAGGACATGGACAGTGCCAGCAGTGCTTGGCGGGGCCGGTTCTCCGCTTCCTCACAGATGATGTGCTGGCAGACACCCGCCGCGCTCTCGTGGCTCTCTACGGAATCGCAGAGCTGGTCGTAATAGAGACCGGCGCTGACATAGGCCAGCGGACGGATAATGCGCTCATCCGGTGTTCCATCGGGTGTGAGCAGCCCCATCCGCCGCAGCCGCATGGCGGCGGAATCATCAAAGGGCGTGGTAATATGCGGCGGCATTCGTTGTGCGTGCATGTTGATCCTCCTTGGTGTGTAATAGCAAAAACCATCTATCTATCGAATTAGTGAAAATCTATTATTAGTAAAATAGAAGTGCTCAAAATATCAAAATATCAAGTATGCTAGGTATATAAAAGGGCTCGATACTTTATGGTATCGAGCCCTTTTATGGTTGATATTTAATAGCGTAAAGCGGGTTAAGAAATAATATGCCAAAATCAGCTTTCATACCCTAGCGTGAGAGAGTTGTCTCCGAATTGGCCTAGGAATCTCATTTCCTAATTCACGTGAATTAAAGAAATCTTTCCTTGTAAGGACCTCAAAGGTAGCAAGGTCAGAGTCAATAAACTTCCGGAGTTGTTTTGAATCACTATCATCAGACAGGAAAAGACGACACCCAAATACTAAACACAGTGCGATTGAATGTACCTCACCGAAACTACACTTTCGTTTCCACTCGTTAAATATGTCCTCTACGGGGAGTTTCTCTCCCTTCAATTTTTTGAACAGCTCGGGAACCAAAAAACTATAATACGCCTTTCGGGCTTCACCGTCTTCGCCAGAAAACAGAGCATCCAAATCTACAACTTGAATAATCTGGGCTTCAAATACTTGTTGGATAACGGGTGTATCCTGAGGTAACTCTTTTTCATAAATAAGCGGGTGCATTACTCCACACAAGCATAGCTTTTCAAATGCGATTGCAAGATATTTTAACAAATCGATAGCGGCACACTTTGTCTCTGCTACATGAATGAGAAAGTCGGTGTCGACACAGGCACAGTTTTCATCAAGTACAGATATCATTTTCCGGTTATCCCTTCTGTTTCTATAGGTACGTTCAATTCAAGCTCTGAAGTGGTTTTTTTCTGGGGAAGGCCAAACATCTTTCGCAGTGCGACGATTTTACTCTCATCTACACAGTGTGCTGTTTCGGCCTTATCTAGCAACTCAGCTAAACCGGGTATAAATTTTCGCTCCGTTGGCTTTCTTAGATTAGAGTAGTCATTTTCTAGAATAATTCTTTCGATTTCATCGTCGATTTTTTCTTTAGGTATCAGCCCTTCGCCTAAAAGAATGTCCATTGAATCCTTGGGGATGATACGCAGTTCAAACAATCGACGTACTACTGCTCCGCTGGGGGCACGAAATTGATCCATTCGCTTTACAACTATTCTCAATGCGTCCTTGAGATCAATTTTGAGTATGCCGTCATGGTTATCCGCAGCTACTTGTTTTATATCAGAACTAACAGAAGAACAGAATAATTCTTCAGGCATTAACAACTCAGCTGCAAAGCGATTAATGATTGCTTCGGCTAAGTCGTCATTGTCCGCCTTTGCACCGATAAGGATTGGAAATTCTTGTAGAATATCTTTGTCGACTTGCCAGATGTGGCCTAATTCATGCGCAGCCGTAAAGACCTGTTTTTCTAGAGTTTGGCTGGTATTGATAAACACAAAGTTTTGCTCTTCGCCATTGCGGCTTAAATACTCTTTTATATGGAATCCTCGGTTTGAGCCATCTTCAATTGGGTAATAAATTACCGTGCAATACCGGTTTAATACCTCAAACACATCTTCGCGCAAGCAAGAAATAGGGAAAACGTCTTTAAGGCCATCATCTTCGACTCTGCTTTTGATGTGTTGGCGGATAGCCGCGACTACTTCCTTGTCAAAATCGTGAAAAGCGTTCATAGCCCCTCCATATTGCTATTGATGCTGTATAACTTGCAGCTAAAGAAAAGTGGGCACAATAACACTGTGCCCACTTATGCTGATTAAATTAGTGCGTTTTGAATGTCCATATAATCGTCAATGATATCCAAAATTAACTCTCTATTATTGGCGTCTTCAAAATCTTCCATGCAATGTACGACTGTTTTATTATAGTGAGCCTCATCGCCTTTGATAAGATCCGACACCTTAACTCTGAATTGACGGGAAATTGTCTCCAATTGTCTAAAAGATGCCAAGAAACGTCCTTTAAAGAAAGACTTGACCTGTAGCTCGCTACAGTTCATTAATGCACTCAACTCGGGAATAGATACATTTTGATCTTCTGCTAATTTTTGGACATAATTCCCCAATACACGTGCGCCTTTCATAAAAACAACTCCGTTCTTTCTACACGCTTCTGCGAAATTCCTACTAAACTACTTGCGGCACTAGATATACCGCGCACGAGTGCGTTATTTTACTACACTAGTCCCAAATTGTCAAGTACAATTTTAACATGTGCAGCGCAGATTTGTCAACCTACCAGCTTTTGGGACCGCCTATGCCTGCTGAACACAAGATATTGTACTTGCGATGACAAAGGGAATTTTTTAGGTGACAATGTGCGCAATAAGACAGATGGGTACGTTGGGAAGCCTTTGTAGACAGCGTCACTGATCATTTCTATTCTATTATCCGGTGGGAGTTGCCCGTTTATGTGCAACTCCCTTTAGAAATTCCAGAAACATTTCCTCCAACTCCGCCTCGCTGCCGATTTGCTCTAAGTACGGTGCAAACTTTCTGCGGTCAAAAGTTATCTTCTTGGATGGTGCGGAACGCTTCTTATCCGCGGCGGTGCGGGCTTCCCGCCAAGCGGCGTAGATGACCTGCTTATCCGCAGTGGGCGGTGGACATTTCTGCGTGATGTGGTTCAGGGTGGTCTTGTTCAGCCGATACCCTTCAATGCGGCACATCTCCACGAACGCCTCCTGTGAGGCTGCATCGTAGTCGGCAATCATATCCGCGCAGCTCAGCGGCAAGTTCCGGGGATTGTTTTCCAGAACATCCGCCAGTGGCGGGATCAGTCCAGCCAGCTTGACAGCCTTGCGGATCTCGTATTCTGTAACGCCAAAGAAATCCGCTACGATTTCTCTTGTTAGGAACTTCTGGCGATTTTCGCCAGAAGTTCCTAAATCCGTCCGCTCACCTTGACGCCGCTTAGCTTCCAGCATAGCTTTGTATGCCTTACCGCGTTCGATGATGGTCAGTTCCTGCCGCCGCAGTAAATTGGTGGCTGTGGCGATGATAATGGCGCGGGCATCATTGGCCACAACCACCTCAGCGGGAATTGTGTCATGCCCGGCCATCCGCCATGCGGCGGTGCGATTGTGTCCGGCCAGAATCTCATATTCATCGCTGCCGGGGATACTCCTGACAATAATGCGCTCCAGCAAGCCCTGTTCAAGAAGCTGCTGGGCAAACGCCCGCAGTTTTTCTGGGGAATATGGGTGAAATCCAATATCGGTGGTGAAAAAGGGACGCAGCTTATCTACCGGAAGCTCACGAATGGTAGAAGCTGCCGCAGGAAGCGGGTCGATAAGGCTCTCGTAAACCCTGTTGCCGATCTCCATTTCCGAAACTTGCTGGGCAGCGCTCATGCGCTGCTTCAGCAGGTCTTTCATGTTGTTGCCCTTAGCCAAGCGACAACACCTCCCGCGCCAGACTGCGGTAGGACTCCGCAGCGGGGTTCTTCGGCGCGTAGTCCAGGATACTCATACCAGCGGCAGGGCATTCCGCCACCTTGATGGTCTGCTCGATGGGACGTTCAAACACATGAAACGCCTCGCCGTAGACTTCGCCGACTGTTGCCCGAACGCTCTGGCAGAGCTGTGGACGGGATTGATACATGGTCAGCAGGATGCCGGCGATTTTCAGCGAGGGATTGAAATGAGCCTGCACCGTGTGCACCAGTTCCAGCACGTCGGGAATGCCCTCGCTTGCGAGGTAGTGAGCCTGCACGGGGATGATGCAGTAATCCGCGGCGGTCAGTGCATTGACCGTCAGCAGTTCGTGCTTCAGTCCGCAGTCGATGATGATATAGCGATAGGTGTCGCGCAAGGCGTCTGTGATATGCTTGAGCATTGCTTCGCAGCTGCGGCCGCTATCGCCGTAGGGCTGATACTGGGATAGCTGCATGATTTGCAGCCGGGCTGCGGCATCTGCCAGCCTGCGATTGGCGGGAATAATGTCCATGCCGGTATCGCTATGTAGGATGGCCTTTTGCAGATGCTGTGCAATGTCCTCCGGATAGTCGATGGCGGCCAGCAGCAGAGAAGCCAGTGTGTGCTTCATCTCGCCGGCGGTATATCCCAGCGCCGCAGTCAGATTGCCCTGCGGGTCGTTGTCAATGAGCAGGACCTTCTGCCCTTCGGCGGCCAGCGCGGCGCCAAGGTTCAAGGCCGTCGTCGTTTTTCCAACGCCACCCTTGGAATTTGTAATGGCTATGATGGTTGAATTCTTCATAAATAGAAGCTCCCTTCAAGAATGAGACCTGAATCGATCTGCTTGAGATAATCACCTCCCTTGGGCAGCTGCGGTGGATTTCGTATTGCGCAAATACGGCCTATTTCATGTCAGTGAAAATAGGGACAACGCCAGAAACCCTTGTAAAATCAAGGCTTTCCTGTGTTGTCCCTATTATATATCACTCACATCCCCTGCACGATGCCGCCGGTGGCGGACAGCAGCCGGGGATCGGTGATGCGCAGGAGCATGTTGCGGGTGGGCTCGTCCGCGCCGTAGAGCCGGACAAGGGCGACTTCTCCGTGCAGCGGGACGTGGGCACCGTCACCGTCAACAGTGACGGCGGCATCTTCGGCACCGTGGCGGACGACCGGCCCCAGGATTCCATCCTCATTTTAACACAAAGACGTCTGCCTGAAAAGAGCAAACGCCAAAATATGTTAAACAATTCTCAAATAGCAAAGATGAAGGATATTCAACCGTAAGATTCAGCAAAGTGCTGCCCGCACCCGCTCACCGTCGTAGCTGCCCAGCCGGACGCGGACGATCTCGCCGCTCTTGCGGCCGGG
>OQVZ01000006.1_pt1 | contig 61101 bp, 72 predicted proteins | sample 1691571 | NCBI WGS metagenome assembly OQVZ01 (sample SAMN03418261, study PRJEB22391) | human gut metagenome | biome: human-gut; feature: organic feature; material: feces | host: Homo sapiens | place: Tanzania | collected 2013-01
GTGTTGACGATGTAGTTGTGCATTGAACTGGAGAGCACGTCTATGGCCGTCTCGTCGAAGTTGTCCGGGAGATTGAGGACCAGATCCAAGTCGGAGTCCCCCTCAAACTGCGCGTTGTCTCCTGAAGTCTGTACGGTGTCAATGTACTTCGACAGCTGCATGCGGACTGACGCAAAGGCAGTTCCGATGCTCCTCAATATCTGGTTGAGACTTTCCGGCTCGTCATCTGCCTGGATGCCGGCCACCTGCTCCGGATTTTCACCCGTGTCCTTGCTGCGGCCTACCACGTATGTCTTGTTCCGGATGTCATACATGATGTCATCCAGGCGCAATGTTATCGGTATCTGCTTCTTTGCCATATCTTATTATGTGTTGCTGCAGCCTACTGCCTTTGTGCGTTTCTCGCCGCCCCTCTTCCAGATGTCGTTCTCGTCATACGACTTCTCCATTTTCTTCTTCATGTCATCCTTCGGTTTGCTCCATGGCTGGAACCATGCTATGTCGTTGACAGTCCATTCCCAGTTTCCGCGGAACGATACGGCACGGTCGTCCAGATATACATCAGCGGCAATCTTGCATCCTTTGGAGATGTCGCTGCCCTTAGGCTGGTCAGGATTCTCGTTGATATAATCATAGGCAATCTTGTTGTCGGCAAGATACTTCTTCAGCGCCTCGGTCACTGGGCGTGTAGTATATATTATGATACGCCACCCCTTTTTCTTGAGGATCTGCGTGCCTATGTCTGCATTCACGACCATATCCCCGAACTTGTCCTCGCCCTGGTATCCGTCCGAATAGTCGGCGATGACTCCGTCGAAGTCGATACATATTGTCTTTTTTCTCTCCATATACGTTATGATTATAGATTAGTGGAAGGCCGCTCAGGCCTCTTCTTGAAATATATTTTCTTTTTGAACGACTTCAATGAAGAAGCCGCCTCGGCCGAATATGCCGGGACTTCGTCCTTTGCGGTAAAGCCATACCATTTGCTGACGATGTAGTTGGTAAAGAAACTGAACAGGTCTGACTCGATTGCCGGGCGCAGACAATCGTCGAAGCGCTGCGGCATGGACAATGTGACATCGTAGTCCAGGCTCAGGTCCATGCAATGTCCCGGCGCATTGTCACTTGTCTTTACGAGAAACGGTTTCAGCGTATCGTTTGCCATGCCGCACGCCTCATTCCAGAACCTTTCAAGCATCAGCCGGTCTGCGTCAGTCGTGAAGATCCTGTCATAGGCGGATTCGTCATCCAATTTCTTTGCTCCGGTATAACTCGTGGTCTTCGCCACTTCATTATACACATTGACCTTGATTATTTTAAGCGTAAGTGTCTTCATGATGGCGAATATATTAGAACGCCCGGACAAATGCCTTTTATCTGTTTATATAAAGTGACAGCCCGGAGGCACTTTTGACCTCCGGGCTGTAAACTGTGACCGTTCCGGACATGAAGATCATACTCCAAAATACTTGCGCACGGAGAAGACCTTGTCCACATCCTCCAGCTTGGCCTGCGCGAGCTCCGCACAGACACGGACCTCCTGATCCGGAGAAACGTAGTTATGAAGCACGCCCCATTCGTCCGACCAGACCATATTGAGCACCACAAAGAATGCCCAACGGTTATACCCGCCGTCCGCCTCATACTGGAGCCCCAGGGATTGGACAGCCCTGAAAGCGTCTTCCGGCTTGCTCCAGTGCGGACCTCGTGAACCGTCGAAGTTCATGAACTTCCGGACGACGTCCATTGCTTCGTCTTCAGAAAGGTAATTGCGGAACCGTACCATGTCTTCGCATTCCTCCACAATGGTCTCGCACCGGTTACCGTCCATCGCACCGACCATTTTGGTTATGATTGCCTGACCCGTCTCGTTGTCTATCCTCTCACGGAGAAGAGCCATAAACCTTGTTGATATTTCGTTTTTCATTTCGTACCTGTTTTAAGGCATCCCGGGCATCCGCCGAACTTGGGAACAGGCCGATATTCGATTGTCCTGACCTGCCTGACAGGCGGTGTCAATTCATTAGCCCGTTCTGCCGGTTGTTTATTCTTTGCCATAGTTTGTCATATAGTTTCGCGGCCTTGAAAAACAAGAGGCCGAGCCAGTCGGTGAGGTAAGCCAGGACAATCGCGGCTCCGAAGGCGACCACAGCGTGAACTCCCTCCAGGAGTAATACGCAGAAAACCACCCAGAATACGGAGCAACGGGCGCATCCGGCTATTTCCCGTACAGTCTCGGCCACTTTCTCGACAAGGCCAAGGTGATGCGCCAAAGCGACCGAGAAGGCCACCAGCAGCGCGATTCCTGCCCAGCCCATAGCACTATGCCACTGTCAATGCAAGAGGCGTTTCAGAGACGAACACCCGTCCGCATACCTTGCAAGGTTGCACGGAGATGACGTTGACCGTAGTCCCGGCCGTGACTGACACCGATGTCGGCGCAGCTGTCGAGGCAAACGGGATGGTGAAGTTCTGGTTTACCGGCTCCGTCTTCGCGCAGCAGCTGGTCCCGCACGGATCGTAAGTAACAAGCCCCTGGACATTGATAGTCGCGACATACTGGCCTGTACCTACGGCCGAAATTCCCACGACCGAGAATTTAGGCGCGAATACGGGCGGGGTTGCCGCGCAACATGGAGCGCAAAGCGACTTCGTCAGGTTTGTCATGAAGTAATATGGAGATGCGGCCGAACCCGCCGCAAGGGTCGTTGTTATGATAGCATTTTTCGCCATAATGTCATTCTTTTATTGTATTCCCGGAAAAGGGTACATCCGTTCCGTCCGGTGCGGTGGTCGGATGTATCGCCGCCTTGAGGTCGGCGATTTCATCAAGCAGCATGGCTATGTCCTTGGATATGTCCACCACGTTTTTGTTCGTGACTTCAAGGCCATATAATATCTGCTCGAAGATGTTCTTCGGTGAATCGCTCATTTCAGGAATTGGGTTATGAGGAGGTTGGTCCCAAATCTCCTTATCGCGTCGGTGAGTTTCGGTGCAGTGACCAGAACGCCCTTAGCGTATTGCGAGGCAATGAAGTCATGCAGCTCCTTTTCCAGAGTCTTGACGTCCTGCTCGCTTTCCGCATAGACGTAGAATTGTGCCTTGTATGGTATCATGAGATGTCAGGTATTGGTGGGGCAGCCGGTGGCGTAGCCGCAGCCGTTCCACCCCTCAGCCCCTTGATCAGCTGATAGCCCTGCAGCAGTTCATCCCTATGCTCCTGGACCCATCCGAATATGCCCTCAGCGCCCTGCTGAATCCTCTGGAAGGTCGTCGGCCTCTCCGGATCCACATCCGGAAGCGACATGTCGCCGGCAATGAATTCATATAGTTCCGTTGCAGTTTTCACGTCGTTCCCGCAAGCTGCGAGGCATGTAAGCTTGAGCGACAGCTTCGAAGTAGGCTGCAGCATTGAGATGTCTATGCGTGGTTTGTTATTGAAGAATTGGGACATGGCCTCCTGGTATTTTAATTACCGCACCCGCAAGTGTCGCATCCGCACGGCTGCGGAGCGGAGTATCTCTGCACGCGCAGGAAGCTTTCCTGTCCGATTGCACTGTTGAGCGCGTTGCCGTTGTTGTTCAGTGCAGCGGCCAATGCGAGAGCATCAGCGACTGCGCTGGAAACGCTTGTGGAAGCGGCGACCGGCGTATTGCTTACATCCACGTAATTGCGTATGCTAGGCGCGTTTGCCGCCTGCCAAGCTTCGCGTGATGCGCGCTCGTTGGCGACGTGTCCGTTGAGTGCAGCCAATGCTGTGGTAATTCCTGCGAGTCCCTGGGTCGCTCCTGCTGCTCTAGCCTCTGAAGCCTTATTCAGCCCCCAAAGACCGGCAATCGCAAAGAGCAATGCGCCTCCACCGAGTCCTGCAGCCAGGCCGATACCTGTCGCAGCCATCCCCTTCGAGCCTCTATGACGGCAGTCGTCTCTCCTGTCGAGGATGTAAGGTAACATGTTGTCATCCATGATTTCTATAGTTTTAATGTTACTCCCGCCTCTTGAGCCTTAGGCGGTCTTGGCACGTGTACATCGTGCTGCAAACATACTATCTTGTCACTTGAATGATAAGCAGTTACTTCTCCCTTGCATCCCATTTGGCTCCACATTGTTTCTCTTTTACGTCAACCACTTTTTGGACATCCTTTCAAATACAAGCCTAAGACCTACTGCGTTCGCCAGCCTGGACTCAAAACTCGATATCGCACTCCTGACGGCGCGTTGTGACATGTTCATCCGTTCTGCAATCATAACAGGATAGAACCCATTGGCAAGCAACAGAAAAATAACCAGGTAGCGGGCGTCCACGACCTCTTCTACGCGTGAATCGGACAGTATCCGGTCGCTGTCTATTTCGGCCTCAGCAGAGACATCTGAAAGTATTTGTGAAAAAATTTCCGACTTTTTCATGCTTTTATGTTTTTTTTATTTAACTTTACCGCAGCCACTAAAGAAAAGTACAAACCCACAATAGATTGACAGAGGCAAATTTTTCGCCCCCGTTTTTGCTATTGTGGGTTTTTTCTTTAGTATGGCTACTATGATTGAATCTTGCAGTTGCAAGTCGGGGGCTTTTTTATGCCCTCTCCCAGGCGTCAAAGTTTCAGGATGAGCGCCAAAAGTTTCTTCGTCTCCCATGCAACATAGCCGAAAACGATCGCGGCCAGAATCCAGAACCCGCGGAGCCTGAACCTCTGCCATGCGTTCAATTTAGCCTCGACATAGACGGGCTTTTCGATATAGACGTACTTGTCCCGATAAACGATGCTGTCCCTCCTCTCCTTTGTGTTTTTACTTGGGACCGGAAGGCGACCGCGCGGCTTCGTCTTCAAAGAGTGGTGCAGGAATCCGAACTCGTCTACGCTTGCATCCGATTCCGCTACGTCATTCTCAAGATGGGAGGACGAATCCTTCACAGCCACCATCTCCGACTGTCTCGGAAGTTCCACGTACACAGTATCAATGCGCTCGACGAGTTCCGTCCTGACTTCCACCTTGGTGCTGTCGTGCGTTTCGATGCTGGTCGCCGCATGTCGGGAGCTGCCGCATGATGCCAGCAATGACGCAATAAAAACTATAATTATCAGTTTCCTCATTGATAAAAAAGGTTTATCTTTGTTATACCCGTTATGGCTATGCTTTTTGCGGACTTCATAAACACCTTCGACGGCTCGGTATTCCTACTACTGGGCCGTTTTTTATTTGATTGCCGCTTTCGCCTTCTGGTATATCTCCCACCTGTCGTCAATTCCGTTCAGTCCGCCGTTCACGCGCTTTGTAATCGCCTCGAAGGTCTTGCGCTCTCCGCTTCCCGAAAGTTTGTCCGCCAATGCGTTCAGGCCGTTAGCCTTCCACCATAGAGCAGCAGAACGACAGGCATCCAACGGCAGCAACAGAGCATCGGGCCAGATTGTCAAGTCTTTGCCCATGAGCGACGACATGTACGCATAGTTGTCGCGTCCTGTAATCTGAATCAAGCCGCGGCCTCTGAACGTCCAACCGTCGCCGCTCTCTTCGCTGCCATTGCCCATGCGGTCTGCATAGACGCGGTTTGCTATCTGCTCAGGATGATATGCGTACATCACAGCCTCCTGCTGCGTAGGAAAATACTTCGGGAACACCTTCCTTAGCGCCTGTGCGGAGTAGTTCAGGTTCTCCTCGACGCGGTTCAGTTGCGAGGATTCGTGACCGACCTGTGCGAGGAAGGCCCTCGCCCTTGTAGCCGTGTCAATGCCGCACTCCAGCATCGCCTTGTCCAATGCCCCCGCGTACCTTTCAATGTTCTTTGAAAGCGGATAGATCTTCCGCAAAATCTCACTTGTTAATGTTATCATCCGTCAATTGTTTATCGTTAATTTTTTGGTTTGCACCGAAAGGCGGCTGGCGCTTGATACAGCCCACCTCGTAGCACTTCACGACGGTGAGGTACGCGACCTTGGAACTCAGTTTGTCCTTTTCGTCCTTCAGTATTCCTATCTGTCCGTACAGGCTGTCAATCTTCCTGTCTTTGCGGTCAATGTCCGCCTGCATAGCCTCCTTTTCGCGCTTGTATTCCTCGACAATCAATTTCCATTGGTCAATGCTTTTGCTCACGTTGTCAAGCACCGCAGACGTCTTCCTGTCACCAAGAAGGTAAATCGCTGTGAATGCCCCAGAGGAGATTAGTGTCATTATGATATTTGTCCAATCCATCCACTCTACCAGATTATGAGATACAACCAAACTGCCATCTGCATAGCAAGCGCTCCGGCCGTTGTCGCCGCGAAGTCAAGAACCTCGACGCTGCCGTTGCCCCTGCTGTCGTAGAACTCCTTGAGCATTCCGGCGACCACTCCGGCCACACACGCATACGGCGCAAATCCCTTGATAAATGAGCACAATGCGACGATGAGCGCACCAGCAATGAAGTGCAGGAGTTTGTCCTGCGGAATGCTTCCCAAAGCTCCTAAAATCTTAGCGAAAAGCCTCTTCATGATGCACCTCCTCTTCTATTGCCACGTTCTCAAGCCCGGCGATTTCCGCCTGAGCATCATTGATTTCCTTTCGAGCCATCCTCCGCTCCGAAAGCACTTCAGCATACTCCTCCGGAGTTGCAGCGCCTTCTGCGATTTTTGCCGCAACGTAGTCGGTTTCCCGAAGCTTCGCCTCCCTGTCTCTGACGAGGGAGAACAGGACGTTCTTTCTGTCCTCGATTTCTTGTCTTGTCATTTTTACTCACTTGTTTTTGTATGGCGGGAGCGGGGACGCTCCTCGTCCGAAAGATTAAGACTAAGCCACGCTTAACGCGGTAACTTTCAAAAGCACGAGCGGAACAGCCAGGTACGAGTCGTACATGAAGCTGTAGTAGGCAAAACCGCCGCTGCCATTCGCAATCCAACATTGGCGCTCGCCGTACCGGGAACAAGACCAAACGCCGACGTTATTACTGAGATTGAGAGCGCCTATTGCCGCGAGAGCCGCATTGACCTTGTCCGCGAATTTGTCCGGTGTAGTCGGATAGCGCAACTGACCTACGATGCTGAATATGCGTGACATCTTGCCGATTACCCATTCACCGCGCTTGAGCAGTTCGTGGCCGAAACCACGCTCAGCCGCCAATCTTGCAGCCGGGCTGACATACTTTTCTACGCCGTCTTGTCCGACATACTTGAGACTGGCCAGATAGTAGGTGTTCTGCTTCTCTGTGCCGTATGTGCTGTCGTCAAATATTCCATACTCCGACGGAAGCACAGGAAGAAAGCTCCGCATAAACTTGAGCCAACCTTCCTCGCCCTCTCCGTAGATTCCTCTCAGGTATGCGCAGTGGTCGCTTTGATATTTTGACTTGCCGAGATAAGCAGGCAGACATATCGGAAATACCAACTTAGCAGTAGTGACGTCTCTGTCCGGATTATAAGATGTAGCAGCATTGTTGTCCTCCCTGAAGAATACCAATGCCCGAGGCATATTAGTTATAGTTCCTTCCCTGTTTCTTTGTCCATTCATTCTCAACATTCTTAACGTGGACTTCCACTGTGGAGCAGTCGCTCCGACAACAGAGAAACCGGACTTGGCCGTGTTATACGCAGTCTGCTGCGGGTTCGTGTACTTGAAATGCAGAAGAACATCGCCATTGGTGTCAGCTATCGCTACCCAGTCTTGTGCGACGAACGGCTCGTTTGACTTGAAATAGGCATTGAGCTGCGATACAAGGGTGACAATATTGTCCGACTTGTACGTAATCGTGTAGTCCTGATTGGCAGCCCAATTATCAGAAGCGCTTCTGATGCTCAGAACTCCCGTGTGTTCTGCTCCGTCAAGCATATAACCTGACAGCTTGAAGTAGTATCTGTTGAACAATGCAGCGATAGCGAACTGGTGGCTCATTACGGCCACTTCGCCTCTGAAGTCCGGATGATCCACACCGATGGCCACGATTCCGAAGATTTCGTAACTTTCCGGAAATGTCGTCTTGTTGAACGTGCTCGTGGCAACAAAGTGAATAGCCTTCTTGTCGTCGAGGTATGCTATGCAGCCCGTCGTGGCGGAATCTATGCCTACGACAACGTTGCGCCCGTCAAACTTGCACGCGTTGCTCTCTCCGACGAGGGAGACCCGACTCTCAGCGTCCTGCACGGCGGCAAGATAAGCCGCCTCAGTATCGAAATATCTTATCATAATTCAATCATTTTTTAAGCCTGTTTCCAATCACTTACCTTTTCGTTTCCCGTCGCATAGTAAAGGCCGCCTGAAGGTGCGTCAAGGTTGATGTACTGTTGCCCGATGAAGGCGGGAACTCCATCCCACGGAAGCCCCGCAGGGAGGTTGTCCGGCACATTTGCCTCCGCAGGAACGCCGTGAGCAACCATCACGAGCGGATAGCGTGCCCGCGTGATTCCGTTCACGTCGATGACGCCTGCAGTCGCATTGCCGAGATACGGCTTGCCGCCTTCAAGAGCTGAGATGCGGGCCTCAAGACTCACGAGAGCCTCCGCCAGCACCCTGTTGTCTGTCACCTTGCCGGACTTGAGGGCCTCGACTGCATTCTTCACCTCCGCCACGCCGGTAGCATCCGCGAAGAAAATCCAGCCTTCTCCGATGACCACCCTGCCTGAAGCGTCCAGTGTCGCCGGAGGCGTGGTCGTAGATTCCACAACGCATTGGAATGAGGAGCCGTAGCGCGTCACAATGTTGCCTGAATAGTATGTCTCGCCGTCAGTGTATTCGAAGCGGGCGGTCGGCACGCGCCCGATGGTTTTCTTGACTTTTGCCATATTGTTGTTTTTTTATTCGTCATACGTTACGCTTATGATGCCGCTCTTCGCGTCAACCTCAATTTCGAGGGTAGCCTTCTTCTCCGCAGCGGCGGCGGCCTTGACAGCCCTGTCTGCGGCCTTTACGGCGTTGTCCGTTGCGGTCTCGGATTCAGACTTGAGACGCGAGAACTCCGTCACGCGCTGCTCCTCCGCAGTCACACGGCCGCTCTCTGCTGACGTTCTCTTTATCTCAGCATCCGCCCTGGCAGTCTCTGCAGCAACCCTTTTGGATTCAGCTGCAGTTCGTGAGGACTCCGCCGAAGCTCTTGCGGATTCATTGGACTTTCTGGTTGTCTCTGCATTCCTGCGCAAAGTCTCCTCACTCTCTCTATCCGATTCAGCCTTTACCCGCTCAGCTTCTACAGACTTTCGCTTTGTCTCATTAGCTTCACGGATATATTCCCTTCCGACCCTGGTACTCTCATTCTGCTGACGGGTATTCTCCGATTCGACTCTGGTTGATTCAGCCTTTGCTCTCAGGGATTCGGCAGAAACTCGAGACTGTTCTGCCTTGACCATGTCTTCATTGATCTTATTCGCAGCCGAGGTCGTAGCATTGGCTGTTGCCGCGGCAGAAGTCGCCTCTGAAGCGGCCGTATTCGCGGCAGACGTTGCTTCTTCAGATGCTTCCTTCAGTGTTGCAAACTCAGAAGCCCGTTGCTGTTCCGCCGAGACTCGTCCAGATTCATTGTCAGCGCGGACCTGTTCAGCAGACTTGCGCTTTTCCTCTTCGGCAATCCTCAGCTTCTCAGAATCTGCTCTAGCCTGTTCCTCTGTTCTAACCGTCTCAGAGAATTGCTCGACGGCTTCAACACGTTGCTGCAATATCGCCCCTTGTTCCTTGGCGTAATCACCCTGATCTTTGGCAAATGCGCCTGCCGATGCGGCATTGACAGCAGCAGTATTCGCTGCCTCGGCTTTTGAATTGGCATTACTTGCGGCAATATCCGCATTGCCGGCAGATTCATTTGCCGAATCTGCGGCCTGCTGCGCCAATGCTGCCATAGTGTTGGCATTCCCGGCCTCCGCGTTGGCGCGATTCGCCATCTTGTCGGCCTTGTCAGCTGCTGTTTGCGCGTTTCTTACAGCCGTGTCTATTTTCTCGTAGTCGATGGCGTCAAGCCCTCCAGTTTCTCCTGTCGCAGACCACACTCCGGTTTTGTCGCACCTGTAGATGAGTCCCGGGACAGTATCACCCACGGTAGCCCACCATCCGATTTCTGGCAAGGGATATCTCTTCTGAAGAGCATCGAGGTCCTTGAACAGACCTTTGTTCGGCTGTTTTACACCTTTTGCCCTCAGCATCCCGGCAACCGTAAGATCATTGTTGACGATGACGTCTCCATCATGGATCTCAGTCCTTCTTCCGTAAGACTCCACCGGGGAAGCGGAACCGTTCCAGATCCTGTTATACTTGTCCCAACGGTATGTGACACCATTGACAATAGCATAATCGCCCTCATGTCCGCCTTCCGGATGAGCCTGCCATAGTTCCTGCAGGCTGCTATATTCGCCCAGATTATTCTTGTCCATACTTTTACTTGATTAGTTCTTTGCTGATCTGCAACATGACTACGGCAAGATCATTCGCGCCTGTGCTCAATGCGGTAAGATAAGCCGCATAATAAATCACGGCAGGCTCCAGCTTTTCACAGATCTCGATACCTTCCCTGTCCGCTCCGTCAGTGGAAACAGCCGGAAGCGGTATATATCTGGCCCTGGTGACATACGCTTCCTCGCCAGAAGCGCAAGAAAAGAATTCCAGGACCTGCCCGGCCGGCTGTGACGTTATGGCAACGACAGGCCTCTCCGGATTCCCCCTGATGCCAGGAAAACGGCTGCGCTGCATACGATATGCCTGGCTGTCTTCAGTCACCGCATCAGTAACTGCATAGGACCAATCACTCATCTTGAAGCAAACAAGCCTAAGAAAATCATCCGGCAACAAGGTCCAGCCGCACCCGTAGCCCGGTTGACTCTCCCATGCTATACTTTCTGCGAAAGGTTTGCCTCCGTCAAGAAGATATGACGGCGCCTCCGCAGTGACAATCCTGACGGCATCGACAATCTTGCTGGCAATGATTTCTTCAAGCGTAAGCGTATCAATGTCACCTATACCGACAAGAAGGTCACTACTATTATTCTGGTCCAGAGCTATGCGGATGCTCTTCTTCAAATTGTCAAGCAAATAGAACATGGAGCGATCTTCTTGTTAAATTCCTTCGAACTCGATTCCCTTCTCCGCAGCCGCAGCCTTAATGCCGGATATGGTCCTCATCTGTGTCCTGCTGGTACCGAACTTCTCGGCAAGATAATCCTTCGCGTCATCTGCGCACGAGACTTTTATCTTCTTGAAACTTGAAGTCTCATCAGACGGGGAATCCTTCGCCGGTTTGCTTACAGGATTTTCAACGTAGTATTTATCCACCTCGAACAGCCTGTTGAACTTGGGATGCCGCTCGAGCGCGTCCTGAATATCCTTATCGTCCGTATAATAAACGCTCTTGCCTCCAGTAAGCGAAGCAAATCTGATGTGCAGGCTGCTGCCTGACTTCAGGTTCACATTTATGCTCAACTGAGAATTGGCTATATATCTCTTCATAGTGCCTTTGATAAAAATGATGAAACGGAGTGGGCGTTTCCCGCCCGCCCCGTTAGAATATGATATTTGGATGTGCCCGACTAGGCTGCATGTGCAAGTCTCATTCTGGCATGTGCCTTGGCATATCTCAGATAGAGACAGGCAACCTCCTGCATGACTACGGCATTGGTGTTCCTGACACCTGCCTTCTTCAGGTCGAGGATGTTTCTTGACCATGACACGTGTACGGCCTTCGTCAAATACTCCGGATCCAGGGCAAAGCCGCAGTCGCTCATTCCGTTCGCATCAAACAGCTCGTGATGGATTGTGAGCAGCTCGCCGAAGTCGGTATCCCAGGACTTGAACTTGAGGTTCCATACCTCCACAGTATCCTTGAGCCTGAATTTCTCACTCTTGATCTTAGAGAAAGCGGCAAGCATGTCAGAACCGACAAGAAGCACCTTCTTCTTGTTTCCGATACCTGTGCCGACAAACAGATCCTTTGCGATGTCCACAAGATTGTCATCGGAGATTGTAGTCGTCTTGGTCTGGGCGTCGTAAGTTCCGACTTCGATATCCTTTCCTGCCATCCACCAGATACCTCCGGTGAACCATGTCTTCATGGAGTCGCTGGTAGAGTGTGAGATGACGTTCTTGACGCCCCAGAGATAGGTATTCTCCTGAGCCAACTTCATGTCATAGATTCCGTCCTCCTCGAGGTCAGAGAATGTCCAGTCCACTTCCTTCTTGGCAATCTTGTCGAATGTCGACTGCTCAACCTGAATCATGAAGTTCTGGCAGTACTGAACCTCGGATGTAGGAATGTTGTTGAAGCGTCCGGTCTGCACGCTGAGCTCGGCACATGCCTTGCCCATTCGCACGAGCTTGGTCCCGTTAGGAATGGCCGGAAGCCAGATTGTCCTGCCGGTTGAATCCTTCAGACCGTTCACCGCGTACACGGTCGGCATTGAAGTGCTGGCATCCCTGCCGCAAACCTTCAGCACAAGGTCAGGAGTATTCTCGTCACTCTTGTTGTAGGCAGCACCAGTGTAGTCGAACTCACCCTTCACGCCCACTACCCTGATGGTATCATCGAGAGTAAACATGTTGGCGTCATCGACAGGCAGTGAGACTGATTCTCCCTGGGTCTGCTTTGCAATCTCGCCTGAAGTGGTACATACGATAGGTCTGGTACCGACTGAATAGTATTTCACTTCAAAGCTGTTGGTAGATACAGATTTCGCATAACGGCTAATCTGGTCTACAGGTGTCGCCATAGGGCGGATCTTCGTGATTCGCTTGTCGATTTCCTTTGAGTAGAATTCCGGATCGCCAGCCTCGCGCCCTTCGGATTCCGTTGCGATACCTGCTCCGCCGCCATCACCAGGATTACCTGAAGCTGTGACTCCTGCATCAGGAAGTTCGCTGGCCGCTGCCATCATGACGCCTGACTGAGCGCCAAGCATAAAGCAAAGCACTGACAGCAACGTCGATAGGATTACTTTTCCAATTTTGAATTTCTTCATTTTAACTAAATTTTTAGATGGTTGATAATATTATCTATGTTGAATTCGCTTCTCGCCGCCCTTGTCCCAGATTGAAGTATTTCCTTCACCGAACCGCTCCAATGCTCCCATTGGTTTGCCTGCAGGTGCGTTTCCTCCATTCCCTCCGCCGAGAGTTGGGGTCCCGTCGCCTTTTGCCGGACGCCTGAGCCTCTCTTCTATCTTTGCGTTTCGTCCCCTGATCTCGCCCTCTTCAGAAGCTGCGCTGACATCCCTGTCATGACTGATTGCTTTACGTACCATGTCCAAGGTCTCTGGAGAGAAGATTCCTCTGAGCCCATCACTTACGATAGCTATCGTAGCAGACATTATAGCGTCAATCTCATCATCGGAAACGCCTTTTGCCTTCATGTCTTCAATGGTCTGCAGCGACCGGTCAAGGTTCTTCTTGTACTCTTCCTCATACTCCTTGTTCTTTGCGACTCTCGCAGCAAATGCCTTGTTCGCCTCAGCAACTTCCTGCTGTCTCTTGGGGTCATTGATAATGTCAATGATGTCGTTGCCGAATTCCTGGATGAGGGCTATTGAAGGGTCTCCGCCTTTTGACCACTTTGACATGAACATGGCAGACCTCGGATCGCTTGAGAACATCTCGCCCAGAGCCTTCTCGTCAGCCTCATAGCCGGCGATTCTGTCGTCACGTTCCTTTATCTGCCTGTCGAAATCATCGTAATCTCCGTTAATTCGACCAAAAACAGCCTCATCATCGTCAAAATTATCCTCCGGATATTTTGATTTCAGCCTCTGCAGGGCCAACTCTCTTTTAGAGGTAACTGTTTCTTTACCTGTATTTTCCATATACAATAGGGATTTAATTCGTTCATTCCTGTCGCTAAAATAACCCATACCCAAAGAATGCTAATCATATCTGTTTATCTCAAGGGGTAAATTTGTATAGAAACAGAGCGGAATGATGAAGCACTTTGGTTCATACTTCGAATACGAGAAAGAACGCAATCGTGACTTGATGCGTGCTTTCAAATATGTGATGTCGCATAGGTGCGGGATGACCATGGAAGAGGTTTTCGCCAAAACCGTCGAGATGCCGTCCGAAAGATTTTGGGTAAGCGAGCAGCGGGCCGCAGGTGTGGTTCTCGAAATGATGAAAGGAGACAAACTCGACACGATGCGCCCAAACAAGCGGGCCATGTTCAATGAAATATATAGAAGATTCCTTGAATTGAAAAAGACACGTCCAATGGATTCAGTCTATGATATAACATTTGACGTGGTCAACTCTCATGCCCCGCGGTTCTACCTCACTCCGAGCTCCGCTCATGTAATCATTTCAAAAATCAAAAGAAAATGGTACAAAGCACGGGAACAATTTTGGGCAGAAGTACGAGAAAGGTCTTGATTATAGGGCTATTGTATTCTGCCATAGCCCTATGCTTATGTATTCTCCATCCTGACCTTTCCGGAATTGCAATGTGTCCTGGAGCCGGGATAAGAAACCGCATGTTGTATCCGTTCTTCCATGCTTCATTGATACATGCCGCAATGAACTGCTGGTGTCTGCTCTCCATCATATTCATCTATAAGGTCTCAGCGTGGACCCTGCTTGAGGCCTATCTCATAGCCGTCACGTATCCATCAGGACTGCTTTCTTTCCTTTATCCAGCAAGCCAGATGACGGTCGGGCTTTCAGGTGTCTGCTATTACCTGTTGGGAAGCCTGTCGTTTTCCGTAAAGAGAAGACTGTACTGGCAGGTATGCATCTGCATCACACTCCTGTCCGGATTCCTGTTTCCAAGAAGTGTGGACGGCTGGCTGCACCTCTATTGCTATATCTGGGGAGTCATTGCCGCCTGCGTCAATAAATTGAACGAGAAGCCATGCTGACAGAAGAAGAGCGCATGGCTGTCGCGGCCATTCTGGACGAAAACATGAAACGCCGTGCCGAGATTGAAAAGAAATTCAATCCGGTCACCGGCGAAGGTTCGACTTTCAGCGAATCACGAAAGCATATCGTCATTGAGGACTTTCCGTTCAAAGAGCAATGGCTCCCCGAGAAGATGTGCACCGTTCCTCTCGTAAAGAAACTTGTGAAGGCCGGTTCCATAAAGAAGTTCATTACGGATGTACTCAAGTCCGAATACAACAACAGGGAAAAAGAGAAGGTCATCGAGCAGTTCATCCGCATCAGGTTCCAGCATGATTTCCCGTTCTGGGCCGCAACTCTAGTCTATATCAAGAACAAGGGAGGAGGAGAGGACAGGCTCTTCTGGCTGAACCGTGCGCAGAGGCGGCTCATTGAGCGCCTGGAGCGTGACAGGCTGGCCGGGAAGCCAATCAGGCTCATACTCCTGAAAGCAAGACAGTGGGGAGGCTCCACATGCATACAGCTCTATATGGCCTGGCTCCAGCTCGTGCACAAGGTCGGTCTCAACTCCCTTATCGTCGCACACCAAGGCACGGCTTCGGATGAGATTCTGGACATGTTCAACAGGATGATTAACATGTACCCGGTCAAATACCTACATAGCATATCCGAATCATATAAAGAGACTGAGCCGAAGTTCAAGGCTGTCGGCAAGAGCGGCAACATCCATCGCGTACCTCAGAGGAAATGTAAGATCAAGATAGGAACTGCCGAGCGCCCGGATTCCGCCAGAGGTGGAGATTACAACCTGGTCCATTGCTCCGAGGTCGGCCTCTGGAAGAGGACTGACGGAAAACGCCCGCAGGACATTGTCCGTTCCGCATGTGCCGGTGTCCTTTACAAGCCATTGACCATGATAGTCTATGAGTCCACTGCCAATGGTGCCGGCAACTTTTTCCATAGGGAATATGAAGCCGCGAAGACGGGCAAGTCCCAATTTGAAGCAATGTTCATAGCATGGTGGCAGATCGAGCAGTATTCAATCCGCATCCCTGATGAAAAGGCCCTCCATGAATTCGCCTATAAGCTGTGGGCCAACAGGGACAATGCCAACGTCAACTCAGACAGGGAGGTATCCGGCCAGTACCTGTGGTACCTATGGACGATAGGAGCATCACTGGATGCCATAAATTGGTATATCATCGAGCGTGCCGGACATGACTCAGATGAAGACATGGCTTCCGAATATCCTTCCGATGACATTGAGGCATTCTCACACAGCGGCGCAAGAGTATTCGACAGATATAAGGTGGAGAACCTGAGGGGCAGCTGCAGGCCGCCTAAATTCATCGGCGAAGTATGCGCAAGAGGAGACGAAGGAAAGGACGCGTTCATCGACCTGCGCTTTGATGAAGACAGGCAGGGCCGCCTGTGGATATGGAGCAAACCGGAAATCGACCCGAAGATCAGAGTCGTCAACAGGTATCTGGTCGTCGTCGACATCGGAGGACGCGCAAAGAAATCAGACTGGTCCTGTATCGTCGTGTTCGACCGCATATATCAAATGGAGGGTGGCAAGCCTACGGTCGTAGCCCAGTGGTATGGCCACATTGACATGGATATCCTGGCATGGAAGGCCGCACAGATAGCGTCATATTATGACAATGCGCTGTTGGTGATAGAGAGCAACACCCTCGAGACTCATGACAAGGAAAGACAGGTCGACGGAGACCAGTCTTCATACATATTGAACCTCATAAAGGAAGTCTATCCTAACCTGTATGCCCGACCGCAAAGCGACGAGGACATAATGAACCAGATGCCGAAGAAATACGGATTCCATACCAACGTGTCCACGAAGCCGAAGATCGTGTCAATGCTGGTCAAGGTTGTCAGGAAGGGGCTATACACGGAACGGGACGAAAGGTGTCTTGACGAATACCTCACTTACGAGAAAAAGCCAAACGGCGCCTGGGGAGCAATCATCGGAATGCACGACGACCTCCTGATGACGCGAGGCATCGGTCTCCTGATCAGCTTCACTGAAATGGAACTTCCGAAGATTATTGACATTGAAAAGAAGATGAATCACAGTGCCTCAAAGTGGGACAGCCCAACAGAGGCGGTAATTGCTTAATAACTTTATATTATGAACATTTTTGTCAGTTTTTATGCATGGCTGCAATACCGCGAAGCAGTCAGGAGAGCAGACAAGGCTCATGCAGAATGCGGAAACCGCTATTATGTAATGCCCAACGCAGGTGGGAAAATCAGGCTCATTGTCACGGACAGAAAGAACTTCAGACAGATGAGGCTAAAGCACTACATCGACTCCAGTGTCAAAATGGATGACGTCACAATGAAATGCTTCTATTTCACGCCGGACAGACAGGAGAAGAACGCGATTGACGATTTCATGCGCGACATCAAATTGCGCATGTACTACGAGTGGTACGAGAAACGTAGGGCCAGGGACATCAGGGACAGGAAAAGGAAGCGCAGTGCCTGGCTACGAAGAATATCCTCCAGTTCCAAGGTCAGGAGGAACACCAATACAATTATAAAATAGCAATAGGCCGCATTAGTTTCTGGCTAATGCGGCCTATTGCGTTTATAACTAATCTACCTTCTCATGGCCTCAGAACTTATCGCATCATGCAAAGTATTGACGGCACCCATGTTGGCGCCTTCCTGCACCTGTTTCTGCATCTGAGGGGACAGTCCCTCCGGGACATTTCCTTTGGCAAGTTCTTCCTTCTGGACCTTGATATCCTGAAGGAGATTGTCCGCAAACCGGAAATCTCCATGCTCAAGAAGCTGTTCAAGACTGATCTGTCCGGACTTCCATATCTCCATGAGGAAATCATTTGCCAGATCACGGTATACCGGTGATGTAGTGCTCTCAACAATGCTGAGGTTAAATTCAACTCCACCAAATTTGTCAGGATCATACACCACTTCCGCGCCGCCCTTTCCGGCTATGTTCACATACCTCTTGGTATCATAGAACTGCTGGATGTTCTTCACGTCCTTATATGCGGCATCGATAACAAATGAACTGAACCTCTCCATCAAGTCCAGCAGCGAGGTTGTGGAGTTCTGAGTCTGCTGGGCATATAGGCTCGCACTGATACCAGAATATCCCGGTTTGCCCTGTAGAGCGCCATTAACACCGCTGATATCCTCGAAGAACTTGAGTTGCAGGTTTAGCAATTCAGAGATTCCGATGTTGGTGCTGTTTGAGGCAACCTGCTGAGGCAGTTTGCCTGAAGGATTATTCTTAGTCTTGACAACAATGACACCATTGAACTTGTGCCATTCTTCAGCCACATCCTCGATGTTCCAGTCGTCAGGAAGGCACTCTTCCGGGAATATAAGCAGGCCCTTGGCGCTGGCGCGCATTATCCAGTCATACATGGTGATCAGCCTGTTCACATATCTCTGCTGGTCTATGAAGTCCGCAACAAAGCTGTGTATCTCTCCGTCAATGAACGGATATGCCTTGACCACGTAAGGATGACTTCCATGATCATATGGCGTCTCACCTTCCTGCAGAATATCTCCGAAAGGTGTCAGGTAATAGTAATACCAATACTCGTCCATCTTCCATTCGCCTTCGATGAGAGCGACGTCACTTTTCGGGATTCCAAGACTCGTCGCTTTCTGTATTCTTCTGGTATTCTCGTCCTCCACCATCGCCTGGTAATCATTGACTTCCACCTTGTAAAAACTTCCGTCCGCATAATCATGGCACCGATAGCGTGGTTTACTCTCTTTTCTCCAGACCTCTATCACCCTACAACGTGTTATGTCTTGAGGAACGAGAAAATCAATGTTAGAACGTCTGTAATGTCCGAACTCATTGCAGAATGTAGCCACAAAGCCTCTGTTTCTCGCATGAGCTGAAGAGTATATATCGGCTAGACGCCTGTAGTCTTCAGGCGAATGCGCAAATTGTCCGACAAGTGTATTGAAGTCAATGTCATGGATTTCTCCGACAAAACTGATATCCCAGCCGCGGATATCCCTCGAATAAGCATCCATAAAGAACATATCCGGAGAAACGACACGCGTCCAGCAGTCAAGTCCCTTGTCAGATATCCATCCGAAGCTCTTATGATGCACGACAAGACCGCTAATAAGAAATTCCTCCAGCGACTCGGGATATATCTCATTCATACGGTTCCTCTGCATGTTGCACTGCAGCACCGTACTCATTATCTCACCCAGCTTCTGCTCGTTCCTGTCACGCGTACTGCAGGTCGGTTCCTTTGACTGGCTGCGATAGACGCCGAGCACGCTCCGGACAAGTCTCCTGATGAGATTGTTTTTCAAAGGGACCTGCCCCTCGCCCTTGATATATTCCTCTTCGGTCATCTGTTTTCCATCGACCGTAATGATGTCTTTCCACTGATCACCGTAAGTATATCGCTTGCAACGTTCCCTGTCCTCGCGGAAACGCCGCATGTTGTCGTAATGCTGCTGTGCCTCGAGTACGATGTCAAAGGCACGCCTGCTGTCGCCCAGGTTTTTTGAAAAGGCAACAGTATCCATCTCGCTTATATCCCGCGGCTTAACGCGGCTCTTTCGTCTTATATCGTCAGACATTGTGATTGTATTTAGTCAATGAGCAATATGCCCTGTCGCAAAAATATGGGCGTGAGGGCATATTGTTCTCTTATCTGTTTACCTGTCACTGTTCCTTGAGTTCTTCGACCATTTGCCGCTTGAGGTCATGGAGGATCTGCTGGAGGTTTTCTTCGACCATCACATCTTCCCCGCTCTCCTGGGCTCTCTTCAAAGCCTGCCTCAATTTGGAAATCGTATTGGCATAGCCTCTGGCCTTTGAGTACCTCTCAAAATCAGGGGTCTCCATGAACTCATTCAACTTGTCCGCATATTCCATTGAGCCCATCCTCGCCTTCTTCTTGTATCCGGAGACGGTGTGGCTAGTCTCTTTGAACTCGTCCATGAGCTTGAAGTATTCCCGGTTCAACTGATTGCCGGCGACCCTTTCATCATCGGATTCCTGAATGAAGGTGCTTGCAATCGGGACGTTCCTGATGTCACGCATGTCCGGATTCCATATCATCGAGAATGTCTTTGCGGCCCTGTTAATGGTCTTGCCTGTTCCACCCAAATAACTTTCAAACAGATGTTCGATGACTGCAGGATTATTTATAGGATCTATCCATCCCCTCTTGACATCATCTCCTCCCGTCACTTCATTCAGCCACTTGGACGCATTGACCAGCATCGGACTGGTACCCTTGTAGGCCTTCGTCCATGCCGGGTCCAATTTGTTGTAGTCGTTGCGTCTGTAAATCGGGCTTCCGAAATAATCGGTATTGGCGACCAATTGCGCGAAAGGCTGTGCAACCGTAGGTGTAAGGCTAATCGCAAGGTTTCCGCCATTCCCCATGAAGTCTATAGGGAGAAGGTCCATAAAACTTCCGGCAGCGCTCTTCAATCCGTCAAGGACTTCCTCCTTGCCCATCAGCACTGACATCGCAATCTCGCCCATGGCATAGAAAGGACGGAGCTCCTGGGAAATCGGAATGATAAGGAACTTGTTTTCACTCCATGGGATATAGAAGACAAAATTGTTCCTGCGTACCCACTCCGGCAAATCCCAATAGGCGTCGTCATCTCCTCCAAATGCGGATATGATCGCCTGCGCCAGAAGCGGAGCCATAAAGCCGGCAGCCGAGAATGCCCCAAGGGCGGCAAGCGCCTTCATAGGGTGTTCGTACATTATCTTTCCGGCATTGGCAAGCGACTGGACTGCAGCATTGAAGAAGATATATGCAAAGTTCATCAACCTGGCTCCGAATCCTCCGCTTCCTTTCCTGTTGAAGTTGACCGTAATCTCCTTTGCGTCACTGATGCTCCTTTCCACGCTACGCCCCATCTGGCGGGATGTCATATACACTGAAAACCTTGTCGCATCCTCAGCGCACCTGTTCATGTATTCGATGCCGTCCCAGATGCCGTTCCAGACTTTAGTTGAGACTTTCATCACCTGTCCCTGCTTCATCTCCCTGGAGAACCGGTCAATGTCGCGCTTGAAGTCATCGACGGTATTGAGTTGCGTGAAACCTGTCTCTCCTCCATTGCGTATGAACTCTCCGAAATATCTGTCCAGGTCTTTCGAGTTGTCAAGCCTGTCCGTCTCGAACCTGTGGATCAGGCCTATCAGCTGTCCCTTGGCCAGAGCCACAGTAATGTTCTTCGCATACCTTGCGGCATATTTCGCATCCTCTTTGGCATATACGGCAGTTCCTGCGAAAATGACGTCTCGGCTCAGGTTCGATATTATGAACGCCGGATTCTGGGACGTGAACATCCTGGCCATAAAATTCTTTATGACCCTGGCCTTGCGGATCAGCCAGCTGTCCACAGCATCAGGATTGGTCATGCCGTTGACAGCCTGGGCTGCACGCGGGTTGCCGTTCAGATAGATACTGTAATCAATCCCGCCACGCTTGACCTTTATGATATGCTCCTGTCCCTCATAGGCAGTGAGATGCTTGCCGGTATCGAGTTTTCCCCTCGAGAGCCTTGCGACGCCTTTCTTTTCCGCCTCCTTCATGTCCTTCTCAAAGTCGGCGACGATGTCAGCCACCTGTTCTGGGGCAGCGTCGGCCGGAATATCCGGGTCCCTTGGAGTCCACATTCCCGTCACAGGGTCCAGCACTTCCCACTGCCTGCTTACGGTGAGGAGGCCAGTCTTGTGGTTGAGAGCCAGATTAAGCAGCTTCTGCTTCATGAGATTCCTGTTGCCCTGGATAATGGCACTCTGTCCCATATAGGCAATGGTCGCAATCGGATCATCAGAAATGGTGGTTCTTCCGGTAGCCGCCTTCACTATGGATGACGTCTTCGGTCTCGCATCGCTCAGATAGTCGTACACCGCCGAAGCCGTATTCTCGCTCCATCCCCGCAACGGGATATAGTATCTGAACATGGAACGGACCATCTCATAGTTGTCCTTCGTGAGCATTCCCGTTATATATGACGTCCGGAGGGTGTCCTTCGTGGCGGCATTTATCTTTTCCCACAGGACATCCGTATCATGGTCCATTTCGAACTTCCGGACGATATCCTCAGCTCGCGAGGTGATCTCGTCTATTCTAGGCGCGACGGTATCAGTATCCCTTCTGGTGAGTTCGGTCAGACCTGAGTAGTCCCGTCTGACTGAACCGTCCCAGACGCCTCCATCTTTCTCGGCATCCCTCTTTGAGAAGACCTCGTTTCGCTCGAGTCCGTGTTTCGCCATGAGGTAGCGGACAATGTCTCCATATTCCGCTCCCTCTTTCTGGAGGTCACGGATAGCGTCCTTTATAGGATTGAAGAACCTGTTCAGATAAATGTCAGTCTGGGCCTTGTTCTTTGAACTCATTGAGTTCTCCGCCAGGTATGCGTTCTCGAAGTCTTCCACAGGCTTCCCGGTTTCTTCCGAAATAGCGTCTTGGAGGTATTTCAGAGACTGCATGCTATCCACATAGGCTTCCTTCAGACGGCGCATAAGGTTGGCCGTGTCTGACTTCCGTCCGTTTCTGTCTATCACGCGGGTCTTCTCCTCGTAAATGTCCCGAGCAGTGTTGCTGCTTCCGCCATTACCGGAGGTCCTGAAACGGAGTCTTGAATCATCACCTGACAATATTTCCTCGTCGGAATTTGTTTTCTTGACTCCTTTTAGTAAATTTGCGTCAAGAGAAAGAGCATTGCTTTGAGCTGTCGAGCCGCCTTGTGCCGAAAGTTCAGAACCGCTTGCGAAACGGTTCCAAAGCATTCGCTCTTTTTCTATTTTATTCAGCATCTGTTTGTCACGAAGATAGTGGCTGCTGGCAACGACCTCCATCCCGTCCTTCCTTACTGAAACCGATGCGTAGTTTATCTTCTTGACTCCGTTTTCAACGAAAGATTTCACAAAGACATACTTTGTTTGTCTTTCTGCGCCAGCCTCCGGAGCATCCTCTTCGAATATTGCATCAGGACGTTCAATGGTAGGAATCAACATGCCGAATTCAAGTTCGCGACCCTTCTTGATATTCTTTTCATATTGGTTCTCGCCCAATTTTACAACACCTATTGGAGTGCTGAAGACCTTTCCTTTTATTTCATTGTCCCAGATTTCTTTGGTCAACTGACGAGGCACCAGCGTTTCCGCATTGTCCTGCATCTGTTTAAGGAAGGATACAGGACTTGAATTATCCTCCCTGAAGTTTCCGACCTTCAGCTCCTGCTGGACGGCCATGTCATTGGCCTTCGCAAGAATACCTCTTGAAGTCCGCATCTGATATGTCCGCCACAGCATATAGCGCAGTTCGTTGTCCCCGATATTGAAGCCCAGCGCAATCTTTGCCCTGCTCAACATATCGAGGAAGAAATCCTTGATCTTCCCGAACAATGTCCTGTTCTCGCGCCCGGAGAAACCTTTCTCAGCCAAGCCCGCAATATACTCTTCAGTCGCAAGCCTGAAATCCCAATGGTTGCGTCTTGCGAGACTGACGATTTCCAATCTGGTAGCCTTCGTAGCAGCCGCATACACTTTATCCAGGAAGTCATCGAACCTGTCATCTCCCACGAGTTCACGCAAGCCCTTGTGGCCCACAGCCTCGTGCAGGATTGTAGCCTGGACATCTTCAATGCCGGTTGCATTCGGAAGGACGACGACGATTTCTCCGGTTCTGGTATTGAACCAACCCTTCGATTTCCTCTGGCTCTCCTGGACATTTTTATTCTGGTTCTCAATTTCATTGACATCGCGGACAATACGCACCCTCTCACCGAGGCTTTCCGCAAGCCTTTCCGCTGCAGCTTCGACATCAAGCCCTACGCCTATAGTGGGAGCAGCACTTTCACGGATGCGGTACATAGTATCGCTGGCTCTCATTAAATCGTCATCATCATCTTCTTCGGAAGTGGAAATGTCGGAAGCAGCTTCTACATCTTTATCCATTTCAGCATACTTGGCTTCTTTTTCTTCCATTTCCTTTTTCATCAGTTCAGAATACTCTTCATACTGATTGCGAGCCTGCTCTAATTCCGCAGCATATTCGAAAGGAACGCCCTCGCGGGATTCCACCTGCTTCAGTTCAGATTGGTAGTGCTTGACATCGGCTTCAGCCTTTTCCACACGCTCCGCATAGTTCTTTCCTGTAATTACATTCTGAACTATATCGTCAATGGCATTGCGAAGCAGGTTCTGATATACAGGAACATCCTCCAAGCCAAGTTCCGGACAAGAATAGGTCATTTGGCGACGAACCTCGGAGAACAACTGGCCTCCGTTTCTGCCGATGTCCTTTTTCAAGACGGTGCGAACCTTGAAAGAGTAGTCTCCGATTCTCACCGTAAGTTCACGGGTATGGCTATCATCGCCACCCTCTTTCATCTGCTTCATCTTGTCGAGAATGACCTTGTTATGCTCCTTAAAGAAGTCAGCCATTTCCTCAGCCGTTGAGAATGTTTGCTTTCCTGCGGTGATGCTGTCGAACTTCCCACCGGGGAACGCCTGCTCAACCGCCTTCCGGAACTTGCGGTTTGTCTCCGCACGCTTCTCCGCCTCGGCTATCTGCGCCTTTAATTTCGGCTTGGCGTTATGAATGTAAGTCTGGTCGGCTTCCCATTGCTTCTTACGGCTCTCGAACTTGCGTACATTCTTCTCCGCATTATTCTTCAGCATTGCATACTCGCTACCGGAGAGTTGCGCAATGGTATCTCCAAATACATCTTCTTCCTCTTCAAGCACACGGTTGGTCATATTGTTGGCCATCATCTGCTTGCCGTTCATAATGCTGTCAGCAATAGCGCCCTTTGTTTTCAGACGCTGATAGGCGGTCACATCAAGACTATCCTCTACACCGAAGCGCAGGATGCGCACAGGCTTGCCCATTGCCTTGTGCAGGTTGCCCTGTCTCAAGATACGTCCGTTGCGCTGTGTATAGTCCATAGGACGGTTAGGCGCATCGAGGTGAATAAGGGTGTGCAGTCTCTCTTGGATATTAACTCCTGTACCAAGGGTATAGGTAGAGCCTAGAATGACACGGATTTCTCCACGGTTTACCTTATCGAAAATTTCAAGTTTTTTCTTCATGGTCATCCCCGGACGGATAACTACAACCTCATCATCAGGAACGCCCTGTGCAATCAACTTGTTCCTGATGTCATCATACAAGTTGAAACCGGTCTTCTTATTCTGATAGTTATCGGAGAAGATAGCGACCGTACCCTTGTATGAAGCGGTCTCTTTCAGAGAACGCAGGGTTTGGCGCACAGCTTCATTGGTCTTGCTGTTAGGGTCATCCTCCGCATCGGAGACAAGTCGGGCATCGACGGCTGCAGATTTGGCTATTCCATACATCGTCAAAGGAATATGGCTGTTCTCTTTCTTCTCCCTACCACTCATCTGCTCGTATCGCTGAAGTTCGCTTTTGACAAACTTCATAATACTGCGTAAGGCTTTTGTCTGCGGAAGATAAAGGTCTTGTGCCTTTCCTCCCTCAATGTCGGGTATCTTGTCCTTTACATCTCCGGCTTCTTTTGTAAGGACAGTATCCGATATACCGGACCATATACGCACCAACTCTGGAAGATTGACATATCCGGCAAAGCGGTTGCTCTCTTTGAATTTTCCGTTTGTGTTGAACTCCAGCATCTGCTGAATATTGCCGAAGTTGCGCACGAAATCATCAAAGTAATAGATACCGTACTCTTTCATCGTATCAGCCGGCATAAGGTAGCGCATAAATGTCCATATCTCTGCTGCCGTGTTGCTGATAGGAGTACCGGTAGCAAAAATAACGTTCCTGCCGTTGTTGTTCTCCAACACAGCCTGTGTTTTCAGATATACTCCCTGCGACTTCTTGCTATATGATGAATCCACTCCCTTTACACCACGCTGCATAGCGGTGGCGAATCCAAGGTGCTTATACTCGTGCGCTTCATCAATGAGCAGGGCATCAATGCCCATATCGTCAAAGTTCTCCACATCATCAGTACGGCGGTCGAGCATTTCAAGAGCCTTTACCTCTGCGTTTTGCAAAGTTACGGCACGCTTTTTCTCTGCCGATGCGCTACGCTTCTTCGATGCGGACTCACTCAACTCTGCGAGCTGCGCTTCCAAGTCGGAGATTTCCTTTTTAGCTTGTCTGGTAATCATACTCTCTCCACGTGGGTCGGCATCCTGCATATTTTCGAGGACAGCTTTCTTTTCCTCGATTTTGTCCTGCACGAATTGCATCTGCCTTTCCTCACTGTCCGGGATAAACTCGAACGTGGATTGAGGTACGACAATCATATCCCAATCGTTATGTCTGATTTTGGCATAGAAGTTCTTTCTTCCGTCCGCTGTGCGGTCGGCTTCTTCGAGGGTCAATATCTTGGCATTAGGATACAGTTCCTTTGCACTTGCCACGAACTGACCGACTGTTGCATTTTGCACAACAATCATAGGCTTACGGGCAGTACCAAGTCTGCGCATCTCCATAGCGGTGGAAATGAGGGTGAATGTCTTTCCTGTTCCCACCTCGTGGGCGAGCAGGAGTGGTTGCATAGTTCCTCTTACAATGGCTTTGCCTTGATGAGGGCGCATTTTGAACTTGTGGGAGGCACCTCCGAAGTATTCCGGCACGAACTCATCCGGAATACTCATGGGCACATAGTTGTTGAACGTGTCGTTATAGATTCGCTCCATTTCATCGGACATTTCAGAATCGCTCTGCATCTTCTGTCTTGCCCAATCCTTGAAGTCCTGTCTTATCTCGTCAATCTTCGCAGCACAAGCCTGTGTCGCATCCTTGTCGGTAATGGTCTCAGTAGTACCGTCCCATTTCTTTGAAGTACGGGATACAGTTATGGTCTTGTTCTGTATGGCTGCTTCGATAAGTGTATGACCTAACACGGTATTATGGAGAACCTCGCTATATACGCCCATTGAGCGGTTCTTCTCGTTATTGACGTAGTAAGGGGTATCCATAAACCAAGAGCCACCGGCAGCAGTCAGTTTTACATCTATGTCGGTTCTATCCTTGATATAGTCCTCGTAGAGCTTCGGAGTAATCCAAGATGAACCGAGTGTAAAGTCAATCAAGTGTGCGGGAATATCCATAGGGATAACTTTCTGCAATGCCTTGATATTGCCGTCATACTCTCCGTTGTCGTTATTCGCTTCTGCCTGGCGCAACTTCTCACGAACATTTCCGCTCAGATACTGATAGGACAATTCCATTTGCTTTGTTGTCGGATCCTCAAATCCGTATCCGCTTGAAATGATTTCTTTCTTTACATCCTCAACGCTCCTGCCGAGCTGATTTGCGATGTACGGAACATCAATGCGTCCAAACTTAAACACACTTGCGATGATGCCGTCCTTTACATTTGTCGGATTAGGCTCTTTCTCTTTTTCGACTACACGTTGACTGAACACATCGGCTTTGTCGAACTTCTGAACACGCTTGCCGGATTTATCTCCGGTTTCCTCGTATTTTTCAAGAGAAAATACGTTTGCATAGTCCACATCATTGTGGAGGAAAGAAATGGCGGTGTTCTTGTTGAAATGCCCGTAGGTGGAGACAAAATCATCGTAAGCCTTGTTGAGTTTGGCAAGCAAAGGCTTCAATCCGCTATCGCTTTCGTTCTCGGTCTGATATTTGAGGACTTCTGCAAGAGCATCCTTGATTGCTGCGTATGCTTTGAAGCACTCCACTTTCGTGTGTCCCTTGACCTTGTTGTCATTAACGGCAAGAGGTGAGTAACCACCAATACCGGCAACAACAAGTTTGCTGTCCTTTACATACAGCTCTCCAAGTTTCCTTCCGTCAGCGGAAGCATCCGACACATAACCATTATCTGTCCTGTTGGATTCATCAGATGCAGCAGGAGTGTCGGTCTCTTCTTTGAAAGAGGAAACGAAATCAGAAAGCATACGCTCTTGGTTCTTTCCTTTTTCCGGATATAGACCTTTGGCAGTAGGCCGGAAGTTGTCTCCCTGCTCAAATGCGAACTGCATTACACCTGCCATATTTTCGGGATGTTCAACGAAATAACGGTTGTAATCCATAGCAAGGTGTTTGATGACGGGGACAGTCTGCCCTTTTACCTTGCGAGTGTCGCCTGTATCGTATTCTACCGAACGCTCACCGGTAATGGTGCTTACATCAATGGCATTGGATGATTTCCTGCCGTTCATACGCTTGCGTATGACGATGATGTCGGAAGTTACGCCTGTTCCTCCGAATGTCTTGTTATTCATACGGAACGCACCGATGAAGTCCGCACCGCCCTCGCTGACAATCCAATCACGGAGTTGCTTGCTGTTGTCAAGTGTTCCGTTGGATGTAATGAAGATGCCCAAACCGCCCTCACGCAGTTTGCGCACGTTCTTGGCAATGCAGAAATCGTGGATGTTGTGGAATTTCTTCGAGAGGTCCTTGTCTCCGGTGGTATCATTCACTCGCAGCCCTGTAACGAAAGGAACATTGGTAATTGCCAAGTCCACACTTCCGTTAGGTATGCGTGTCTGCTCAAATCCCTGTATATCCACTTTTGCGTCCGGATATAGGAGAGAAAGGATATTGCCAGATGTGCCGTCAATCTCGATTGCGTGAATGTCGCTTCGCTCGCTGATGTTTATAGGCATCTGACCCAAGATATTGCCGATACCGGCAGAACCCTCAAGAATGTTTCCACCCTTGAATCCCAATTGCTCTGCAATATCCCAAAGGGTATCTACGATATAAGCAGGTGTGTAGTACGCACTATTGGCACTCATTACGGCATCCTGATAGGCTTCTGCACCTAAGATATTCTGCAACTGCACAGAATACAGGCTGTCGCTGAAAGCCTTGCCGAGGCCACCCCAACCGCTGAACTTGCGGAGTACCTGCATCTGCTTTTCAGTTGCCTGTTCACCGCTGTCAATAAGTTGTTGAGCCAACTCAATAGCCTTTATATTGGCTTCAATGCGTGCATCTATCGAGGTAGGAGCGTGATTCTCACCTCGTTCTGAATGGTTGTTGTGAGTGTTCTTGTGCTCTGACGGAGCGAGTTCTTCTACGGTGTCTGAAAGTCGAGGTCGCACAGACCTATCTGCCTCAACGCCTGTTCCTTTTCTTCCGGCGTTAAGTCCGCTTCTTTCTTGTGGTTCGCTTCCGCTATCTTTTTCAGAGCCTTCTGATAGTCTTTCTGTGTGTTTACCACCGTCGGCTGACAGCCCTTCGGAGCGAACTGCATCATTTCGTTGTAATCCATTTTCGTTGTCTTTAGAGTTTAATGTTTCTTCATCGAACAGACCACTAAATAAGTCATCCACTTCTGTATGCAAAGATACCGATTTTTTCTTTTTAGTTGAATTCTTCGGCTGTTTATTTTCAGCAGCTTGCTCTGCTGCTGTTCTGTCTGTTTCATTGTTATTGTTGTTATCAGTTACAGTTACTTCTTCCCAACGCTGGAGAGCGTCGGCCATTGCAGGGATAGATGTGTCGTATCTCTCCGTAGTGCCGTCAATGTCGGTAATCTCGTAGAATACTCGGCCATCGTCGATGCGGTCTACATACAGGATAAGGCCTTTCTTAGACTTGAAAGTCTTGCCCACTGCGGCATTTACTTCCTGCTCGTCACGTGAAGAACCTGTGTCGCTCATGAGAGAAGTTTTTGCGGCTTGCACCTCATTAGCCGATGCAGTAGTGCCGATAGGATTACGGAACGTTTGCTCGACAAACTGGCGTGCATCTTCCTCGCTGCGAAGCATGAAGCCGCCAGCTTTCTTATCCCACCATCCTTTCATTTCGCGTACACGTGCATTGGCTGCGCGCTGTTCAGATGTGCCCAATTCGTCGTTAGGCTTCACCAAGAACATGTCTAGCACCTTGCCGCGCTTGGTTGTGTACTGGGCAGGAGCGATTGAATATACGTCGTTAGTGGTGTTTTCCGTTTCGGAAACAACCACTTCCACCTCATCAGCATTGCGCTGCACGGTCAGTTCGTTGCTTACCTGCTCGGCTGTCTCTAGAATGGTAGGCTTCTTTTCCTCGCCATTCTCGCCAATGGTTGCAACGTTGAAGCGGCGCACCTCATCATAAGGGGTCATTTCGGCAGAAAGACCACTCTCTATTACTTCGGGCAGGTCTCGTGCGCCATTGTAGAAGGCTTTGAGGTATGGACGGATAACATCGCCCAAATCCTCAATCATCTTCTTGGAGAAGTCCGCAAAGGTCTTGACACCTCGGTCAATGTGCCCTACTGCGAGTTCCATACCGATAGCAAGAATTTCCGGGTCAATGCCCATATTGAGTTGACCGCTCAACTTCTTGCGCAGTCTCTCTTTCAGTTCTGCCATTCTATCATCGCTGACAAGACCAAATGCACCCTCGTTTTTTGGGGTCTCGGTTTCAGCAGGAGCGGAAACCTCTGCCGGCTTTTCTTCTTCCTTGACGGCACGACCAGCAGGAGTGCTGTCCTCATTTACAGGATTGCCCTGGTTGTCAGCAGAACTCTTTTCCCTGTCATACTCTTCCGACTGCTTCATGTAGTCCTGGAGGTCACCAGTTTCCTCTTTTCTTATAGGGTTGATATCGACCTTGATTCCCTCAATCGAAAGCGCATCCTCCTCGCCGTTAAGCGCATTGAACATGTCGTCCTCCCGGATGTCGCCACTATATTCGACAACTACGTCCAAGTCAGAGTCCGGTCTGGCGTCATGACGGTTCCTGGATCCATGAATATCCATGCCGATTATTTCCGCATCAATATCATAGTCCCTCATCACATCGTTGATATGATCTGTCACAATGCCTTTGATCTCGTCACGCGAGTATCCTTCAAGTCCTTGAATGGATTTCTCCTTCTGCGCCTCAGCAACTTTCACACTTGCATATTCCGAGAACGGCTTTGTCTTTCTCGTGGATGATTCAATCCATTTCTTGAACTCTTCCCTGGTCACCTCAGTAATCTTGCCGAGACCCTTCCAGCCCTTTTCGTAATTCGAAAGATAAGCGTCCCTGGCCTCCTGCTCAGAAGCGAAACCATACATCACCTTGGACTCGTCAAACTCTCCCGTCTTCGGGTTCACCTGGTCGACGACAAAGACGTTCCCAGTCTCCGGGTTGTCAGAAAGGAATATGTCGATGTGGTCGTTATCCACAGCCTTTGTGCCGCGGATATAACCATAGTCATAGTGCATCTCAGACTCCCACTTCTTGCCGTCCGCATCAGTACCTCTCCGGATGCTGCCCTTAGGGTTCTCGATGGTGACATCCATTCCGTCTATCTTGACGTGCCCCATGCGGTAGTTGCCGGCTTCCTTCTGCGCCTCAGTCGGCTCCGTATTCACGACCTCTCTCTGTTCCGTAATCTGCTCTGCCACAGATTTCTCAGAGCCCGTGTTGCTTTCTTCGGAAATATTTGTATCTTTGCCTTCAGAAGTCTGATGAGAGTTTCCTGCTGGCGCAGTTGCACCACTAAAACGGCTGCTATCAACTCTACCGGAATCGGTGTCAGTTTCGGTCTTCAATGCGGGTCGAGTAAAGACTTCCGGCTTACGGCGCGAGTATTTCTTCTTGAAAATACCCGCGCTGTTTATGTTCCAATAGCTGCCATCCCGTGACAACTGGATAAACAATGTGTTGTTGTGCTCATCTGAGAGTTCCAGCAGATACGTTTGATTATTTGCAACAATTCCACCTTCGCGGATTGTGTCATAATTGCGGGCCACATCTTCAACGAAATCTTTGATGGAAGAATAACCTGCTGCACGTATCTGGTCCCCATGTCCTGCTTCAATATGAAGCAAGCCATAACCATGATTGGTGCCATTTTTATCTGCGGCATTCTCTCCGAGGCTTAATTTGATAGGAGCAGGAGACAAACCGCTGTCGTCAGTCAATACGCCAAAAACGGTTGTTCCATCCGAAGACTCGATGAAAGGAACCCCGAACTCATTAATCTCGTTGCTCAATGGAGCATCTGCAGGAAGAGATTCTTGGCCTTCAGCAATCTTTGAATTATCTTTGTCCTCAGAAGACTTGTTGTCTTCATCATGGCCCCTCTCGTCCATACCGGCCATTGCATGTGCGTCAATGGCGGCATTCATCATGTCGCGGGTCTTGCCGCCATAAGTGCGAATAATGTCAAGAATGACATCAAGGGCCTCAGAAGAACTGATTACCTCGGCGCCCAGACTTGAATTGTATTCCTCCGACAACTGTTCCGCGGCGTCATCAGGACGCAATCCGCCCTTATCCTGGTTTGCCAGGAGACTGAAGAGAGCCTTTCTCTCCGATTCGCTGTCCTCAAGACCGAGATGTCCGCCAAGCCCCTTTATCGAGTTGTTGTCGGCATCGTTCTTCCAGACGAACTTCACGCGTCCATTGGCAATCATACGCAGCGCATAATCATGGAAATCCAGATAATCGCCGAGTTTGGCGTCATCCTTATAATACGTTCCCTTCTGCTGCATCAGTTTGCGCCCTTTGGCCAGGTTCTCTTTTGCCTGTCGTACTGCCTCCCTCTTCGCGTCCTCTTTCTGTCGAACCTCTGCCTCTGCGGCTGCACTTGCCGACTTCCTCACAGCCTCAGGGAATGACAGGACCTTGCCCCAGAAATCCACGGACTTCCGGAGTTCGTCTATCTGCCCGTTGCGCTCAGCCTTGTTCCTCTGGATCTCCATCACTGAAGTGCCGGATTTCGGCTTGGTCTTCTGGGCCTTGTCAAGATTCTTCGATGCGTTTTCATACATCTGCCTTGCGGTATCCTCCGCCTCTACGGCATTGCCGCTGTTGAGTTCAAGAAGGGCCTCCCACGTGTCAGACGGCTGAGCCTGCTCGAACTGCGGCACTCCATCCCTGTCTAAAGGTATGCGTGACATCGCAGACTCCTGCTCGGCCTTCTCTGTCTTCTGTTCCAAAACCGGCTGATTCTGTTCCAAAACCGGCTGATTCTGTTCCAAAACCGGAGCATTCCGTTCTTCCACGGCCTCCGGCTGTTCCAGTCTGGCGCCAAGCTGTTCCAGTTCACTTGGAGACAGATAGAGTATGGACTGGCTGCCGTCCTGCTTCTCCACGACGACCTCATACTTGCCGTCATCCGTGAGTTCCGAACCGACCACTCCGTTCTCCACCTTGCCGGTCTCCGCATCAGACAGTGTGATCCTGTCATTGATTCTGAAAGGATTCTCAGGTGTCCTCCCTGTCGCATCCGTTTCCGCCTGTTCCGCTGCCCTGGCAAGCTTCTGCTGTTCGTACTGCTGCAGTCTTGACAGGTTGGTGGCCTCCGCCATCTCCTGGATCTGCTCTTTAGGCATCTGAGTGATACGAGGCTGCCCGGTCTGGGTGTCAATGTCATTATTGAGGATGACATTGACGGTTCCGTCACCGTTGTCAGCCACGCCCTGTTCATTGGCCACAATCTGAACAGGGAAAGACTGCCCCTGCCCATTGGTCAGAGTGTATGTGTCGCCAGGATTGAAGGCAAGCACGCCGTCGATGCTGTCAGCTTCACGGCCGCCATAGACATCCTGGATCTGCTGTCTGGCCGCCTGTTTCTCCATGGACGGGTCTATCTCATTCTCAAGACGGTTTATGTCTGAAGGAGAAATGGTCTCCATCCTGCCGGTCTTGTCGTCACGGACGATTATGAAGTTCTCAGAGTTCCTGGTGTCCACCATCGTCCCGTCAGGAGTGAGCCTGACGATTCCCGAAATGATGTGGACAGGCCTGTCGTCGACAAGACTTGCAGGCTGCAGCATTCCGGTATCCCTGTTCGTGCTCGCGTCGATGGCATTCTCCACGGAAGAAATCCTGCTGTCGATGTCATCCCTCACCCTGTCAATGACGCCGTCAAATGTGGCCTTGGCATTGAGATAGTCCATGGCTACTGACTTCTGCTCGTCCGTAAGCGTTCCCATCTCATTGCCGAGCATAATTGTGTCGATATCAATGTCGGAAGTGCCCAGCGCCTTCTGGAGCATGGCCTCCTGATACTCGAACATCAGTTTCGCGTCATGCACTTCCTGCGGCGTCGAAAGCGTATAGCCGTTCTCATAGGAAGTCTCCAGATCCGTCGCCTCCGGGCTCGCAATCTCCCTGCGCTTCTCATCTCCCGCCAGCATACCCTCATACTTCTTGATGCTCTTCGCATAGTCCAGCAGGGCCTTTGCCTTCTCAGGACTGTTCTCGCCGGCAATCACAGTGGACAATACGGCCGACATGCCGGAGTCCCCGGCTTCCGCCATCCTGTCCTCAATCTCCTGCCATGCCTCACTTCCGTATTTCGTCCTTGCCTTATTACGGGCCTCCTCCATCTCCATCCTAGCCCTGTATTTTGGAGTACGCCACCCGATAGTACGGGCCGTACTGAATACTCCTCCCATAAGGGCCACGCCCAGGAACGTGTCGATGTTCTGGTCCAGATTGAACACTCCGGTGTCATCCGACGCGTCCAAAGTGTTGTCTCCGACAAGAATGGCATTCTCAATGTTGCCTGCGACCTCTTCCGCATACTCTCCGATGGTTCCGTGCCACTTGGTGCGCTTCTGGAAATCCGCTATGAGCTTGGCGGCGTCAGTCGCACTGACATCGTCAACGAAATCCACGACATTCTTCAGGCCGAACTTCTCCATGCCCTTCCTGCCGAGTTTGGAAACGATGCCGAGAGCCGGAGCGAAGTATTCGCCCAGCATCTCGGAATGGTTCTCTATTGCAGTTGACGTGAATGCCTTTGCAATCGATTTCCCGAGGCTTTCTGGGTCATGACCTGCAAATACGGTCTGTCCCTGCCCGTCCATATCAGTCTTGATGTCACCGACATGCCTGTCGATGGCGTCACCGGCCACACGGACAGCGCCGGATGTCCCTGCCATGACAGCTGAACCGGCTATGTCACCCAAGGCGCGTCCTGCAGCCCCTGCAGCCTTTGTAGCGAACTTCTGGGCGGCCCTGGTCGCTCCTTTCTTCGCAAACCTCGACAGCGCATACCTGGCCAGCATGCTCTGTGTGGATTCGCCAAGGGTGCTGGCCGGGTTGACCGCCATCTCCAACATGAACGGCAGGCTCTGTGCCGTCACGGCTCCCGCCTTGTATCCCCTGCCTATGTATGAACCGAAGTAGGCATTCGTGGCGAGTTCCACCGACTTCGCGTCCAGAAGCATCTGCTCGGATTCCGAAAGCGGCTTTCCCTCATCGTACTTCCTGAGGGCCTTAAGCAGTTCGATGCTGTTCTTCGTGTCTGACACTCCCATGTCCCACGTGTTGACGTCAAACAGCTTGTCTCCGAAGCCGCGTGCTACGCCTTTGAAAAAGCCGGGGAATTTGCCTTCCTGGACACTCTTGTCTGCCTCGGCTATAATCTCTTCGGCATTGCTCATCGCCTTCTTTGCAGCCTCCAGTTTGGATATTTCGCTCTGGAGTTCGCTGTTCGCGCCCTGAAGTGACCTCTGCTGGGCATCGGACATGCCTCCGGACCTGCCTTCAGGATTATGGCCGGACGCGGCAATGGCATGTGCAAGTGTCGACAGGAATCCACCTTTGCGTGCGTCTTCCTGTTCCTTCATATATATGTCACGGGATTTCGTCTGCGCCTCATCCAGTCGTGAGCTGATGTCCCTGCTGAGGTTGGCTACCTGCTGTCTGTTGGCATTCTCCAGATATGACCTCACATCACCAGAAGAAGCCGCGGTCCCATCATCAGACGGCTCCTGGCCTTCAGGTCTCTGCGGAACGGGCACATCTACAGGTTCAGGCTTTTCCACGGTCGCACGGCTGTGGCCGTTCCCCATCTGTACCTCCCAGTTCCTGTTTTCCATGGCCGGCTTCGGCATGACAGGACCTGCACTGCCTGAATTGATTTCCTCTGCACTTGGAGCGGACTGAGACTGACCATAGCCCAGCTGCGCCTCAAATTGGTCATAATCGCCGAAATCATACGCGTCGCTGGTCGCATCGTACAATTTCCGTCTCTTGTCCTTGTCCTCGAGGTCCTTTCTGAACTGCTCGTATGTACCCATGTCATAGTCATTCGACAGGGCATCGTATAATTTTCTCTTATTGTCGTTCATGCCGTACTTAGTTCATTGGATTTGGTTTCTTGCCGCTGCCGTTCTGTGCCTGTCCGCCGCCCATCGGGTTCGGTTTCTTCTTCCCGGGCTGTCCTGCCAGCTCGCGGATGTCATTCTCGAGATCCGGATTGTCCTCCAGGTTGGCGCCTATGACTTCCAGCATCTCATTCTTGGACAGCTGCTGGTACTCCGGAACCAGCTTGCCGTCCGGGCCATAGATCAGTTTGCCGTTTTTGTCTTTGGCATAGACAGGATAGCCGTTGTCTATTTTCGCTGTTTTGTATCTCTCCTGGGCCGTCCGCCTCACCTCCTCAGGGAGCCGGTCATAGATCTGCCGGACATTCGCGTCATTGACAGCATCAGAATCGACCGAGACTGAGCCTTTTCCGCGTCCCAGCGAGAATGTGTACTTGCTCTTGTTGCCTCCGCCCTTGCCTCCATACCTGATGTCGAACTGGGTCTGTCTCTGAGACCTGTCGGCAGCAGCGCGCTTATTGGCAGCCGCTATCTGGCTTGCCGCTATATTTTCTCTGGAACTACGGTCCGCGTCGTCCTTTTCCTTTCGGTACTTGGCCTCAGCCGCATCCTTACCACGCTTATACATCTCAGCTTCATTTTTTCTTTCCATTTCAATCTTCCATTGTTCAAGTTGCTGCTGCCACTTGTCCTTGGCGTCCTTATCTGCCTTGTCCGCCTTATACGCGCCAAGCAGCAGATCGTTGTACTTGTCTTCATTCGCCTTGCGCTCTGCATTGAGCTTGTCCCAATACGCTTTTGTCTTGGCAGACATGGACGTGCTGAGGTTATACATGTCCGGAGCGCCCTTGGAAGTGAAATAGACGTTGGCCAATGCGGCGATTCCGTCTCCGATGGCCGAGAATATTTTGGCCCTGCGTTCCCTCTTGGCCTCCGCCGCCTTCTCCTCCGGCGTCATCCTGTTCTTGTCCGACAGTTCCAGCGCATACGTGAACGGGGACAGTTCCCTGCCCTGGTCGTCATAGAGTTTGCCGGTATTGGCCTTATACGTGAAACCGTCTTTAGTCCTGTACGGCTTCGCGTTGTCCATTTCCTGCCTGTCGGCGATTTCAGCCGGCGGGGCCAGAGGCTGTTCAAACTTGGCCGTCATATTGTCGGCAAGACGTGGCTTTATGATTCTGTCCAAAGTCGACATCCTCGTGCCTGTCTGGGCCGGTTGGGCCACACCTGAGGCAGGCTGAGCCATATCCGCACCTGCATCCGGTTGCGATTGCGCCGCCGGTGCCTGCACTGTCGAAGTGCTGGCCGGCGGGACTGCTGTAGGCTGGGGCTGTTCCTGCACAGGCACAGCCTTCTTCTGCTTGTTGTTTTCTTCTATCATGTCGGGACGATTTATAGTGAAGCTATACTGCCGGCCGCATCAGCCACTCCCTTCACGGCGTCAGCCGTGCTCTGCGCCTTCTTGAGCGTCATGTCGTTGATCTGGGAACTCAAGTTTGATTTGGTAGACATGTACTGGTTCTCGATTGCATCCTTCCGCTGGTCCGCGGCTGCCGCTATCTTGCTAGTCGCGTCGACCAGGGCCTGATTGTTCGCGGCCTTTGCCGCCGCCACGCTCTCGTCTGTCCCGCCCATGACCGCCGCGGCTCCTGCGGCCTGCCTGTTCCTGTTGCGGATGCTTTCCTCAGTCGCCGTGAGAAGCGCCTGGGCGTCCGCCCTCTGGGTGGAGTCTTCATTGTAACGCCTGTCAAACCAGTCCTGGTTGTCCTGCTGCTGTTGTTTGATGCTGTTTATAACATCCGTGTAAGCCTTGGCGTTCTTTGCGCCGCCATAGATGATGGACGCCGCTTTCATGCCTGCGCCTATCACGCTGCCTATTCCTATTCCTGGAAGTGCCATTTTACTGTCAGATTTGTTAATACTTAATTAGGTGGCTTAAAAGTAGATAGTTATCTTCGCATGATTAGTTTAAGTATTAACATCATTTCACAATTCATCATGGACGCAAAGGGACGCAAGACCGGAGGACGCAAGAAAGGGACTCCGAACAAGGCAACGAAAAAGGTCAAGGATATGGTATCTGAACTGCTCGACACATACAGCAACAGCGGGAACATGGTCAGGGACTTCATGGAGCTGGAGCCCAAGGACAGGCTCATCATTGCTGAAAAATTCATGCAATATACGGTACCGAAACTTCAGGCGGTCGAGTTGAGCACGGAAGAAGGAAAGCAGCTCACTATAGAGGAACGCCTCATCGAATTGTCAAAGCCAAGAGACTCCGAGCAATAATCTATAAGTGTCTATTATAGATAAGTCGCTCACATTAAGCCGATTATGATTTTCCTCATGTTTTCGGCCAATTTCCTGGCCTATAATCCGGTCCCTGTCCTGATGCTCAGACCATATAAAAAAGCATCCCGGGGACTTTCCGGGTCCTCGGGACTATATGAAATTGAAGGAATGTCAGATAAAAAAACACTTATGTTTTTAATGTTTGTAACGTATTTATGGATAAGGGCCGCTGTGAAGCGCCCCTTATTTTTTTAGATCAGGAATGAGGTTCACCGCCTCCACCTTCTTTTCATCCATAATCTTGGCATATATCTGGGTGGTCGCAATGTTTCGATGCCCCAGAAGTTTGCTGATGGTATACAAATCAGCGCCGTACTCCAACGAAAGCGTAGCGAATGTGTGTCTGGCGCAATGAAAAGTGACATGTTTATCGATGCCTGCTTCCTTCGTCCACTTGTCGATACATTTATTTACAGCCGACGCGGTAGGCATACCGCTGAAAACGAAATCCGACCCCTGCGCATCTCCTCTATCCGGCAACCACCTCCTGGCATTATTGCTGATCGGTACATATACAGGCTCCTTTGTTTTCTGCATAGTCGTGCCTATCATGCTGTCGTCAATCTTTCCCCATGTGAGGGCCTTTACATCCGAGTAGCGCAAGCCTGTAAAGCAAGAGAATAAAAACATGTTCTTCACCACAGGATAGCAGCACGCCGTATCTATCATCTTAGTGACTTCCTCAAATGTGAGATAAGTCCTCTCCGCGGAGCGCCCACCCGGGCGCTCCGCTCTGTCAAGCATATCTGCAGGATCAGACGGTATCAGCCTTTTGCGGTATGCTTTATGTAAAACCGCCGCTACGGTAATAAAGTAAATATGAACTGTTGTTTCTGCCAGACGCCTATCCTCTTGGCCTGCAATGATTCGTTTATATGCATGTTTAATGGTGCTTTCGCTGATACCTGTTTCCTTTGCTATCTGTTCAACCGTTTTTTTCTGCACGCAAGCCATTTTCCGTATGAGTTTTTCTGCATCTGACGTAAGGATGAAACTTTTCTCTCGCCCTTCACCTGCAGAAATCGACACCTTTCGGCATTTGTGCATGCAGACCGACGACTTTAGATGTTTGACAAAGCCACTCAGCATTTCAGAAGTAACCTTGCAAAGGAGCACATCTTTACCTGCGAATTCAATCCATCTGTTCAGCGCATGATTTGCACGTTTTCTACTGCTATTGGAGATATCGTACTTCGATTCGTAATATTCACGGTAATAATCCACGAACTTGATTCTGCGACTGCTGGCAGTCATGATGTCCGCCATGCTTGACTGCAGATCCACAAGTTTTCTTGCCTGGATTACGCGTGCGGCATCCATAGCAGCCTTGTTCTTCATCTTAGTAAGCGGATCTGTCCCAGGATTAATATAAAGCTTCAGATACTGATAACGTCTTTGCCCATCCTGATAGATGTCAAGGTAGAGTGACTTCACTCCGTTCTTCAGGGATTTTTCCCTTAGCCTCACGGGCTGTTTAATGTCATCTTTCTTCATACTCCAGAGAAACAAACTAGGAACAAAAATAACAAAAAGAATCCAAAAGAAACAAACTAGGAACAAAAATAACTCGTATAAAGTAATACAAAAGTATGGCAATAGTATCTCCTAACACATTAATACACAACGCCTATCCGATAAAAACCCGCAATACAGAGCATAAATTAGCGATTTCTAAGTATTACAAGAAATAAAATTAACTTAAGATTTCAGTCCCTCATTTTCGCTTTAGATGAATGGCGTTAATTGATTGTGTTTTAATTATATGCAAGAACCTTACTTGTTTTCCAACTTCTTGATTAGTTCGTCTTGGGAAACAAAATAGGAACAAAACAACTTACATTCTAAGACTACTTGGCATCCGCAATCGTTATGAATAGAGGCAACATCACCAATTGTCAATAATTCCGCCGATGGAGCATATAAGAGCAAATATACCTCCGAGGATACATACATATCTCAAATAAATCGACAACAATTCGATTAGATTCCACTTTACCGAGCCATATACCTTATATGATTGAGTTGAACTATGGTGGCTTTTATAGTTATATACGCCTTCTTCGGCTAGAAAACAACCTATAGGGATAATAGGGACAATGAAGCTGAGAAAATTATAATAGACATCTCCAACGCCCATTGCACGGCGATAGCCTTTAATAAAAACTCCGCCTATTCCATTCCCTGTTCCCAGTAAAGGTTTTCCCTTCCTCCATCGTATTGAATCGGTCTCAATATATCGTGTCGGTAAATCATCTAATTTACGACCTAGCCATATAAGTGCAATTGAACCAATCAATAATAATATTATTCAGTAGTACTCTCATTTTCTATCCTTTGATTTTTACTTCGGCCTTAGGGGCGGAGCGTTTCCTGCTCATGTCCTCGGCCAGCCTCTGGTATGAGGCCATCAGTTCCCAATATTTGTCCGTAGCCTTGTGCAGCTCGTCCTTCAGGGACCTTATGTTCTCTTCCAGGTTTGCGATGTGCTGGACGTACCTCTCCCTCTCCTTCGCACTGTCGACCCTCGCGGTCTCCATCATGCGCGTCATCCTCTCGTTGGCCGCGATCAGTCTGGCGTTGCTCTTCTGCGAAATGTCCCTTGACACCTGTAGCGATCCCACATGGCTGGTATAGGCTAGTTCCACTGCCTTGCACGCATCAACCAGTTTCTCGATCATCATGTTGGTCCTGTCTATCCTACCTTCGGACTTCTCAAGCATCTTGAAAAACATCCGGATTGTTTCAGTCAACATCTTTGAAGAATTATCATCACCCGACGCTAATCCTTGATCATGGCCATCTTCGTCCATAATTTCTAATATTTAAATTAACATTATCTGCCGCCGGCGGATTCCATACCGCTATGCGCTATTACCAGAGCATCACTCCCAATGCCTGGGAGATTCGCTTGATTGAAGACAGCGTCGCGGACTTGCCCCTCTCGAGCCTGGAGACCTGCGACCTGTCGACGCCGGCCTTCTTGCTGAGCTGTTCCTGGGTGAGGTTCTGCGACACCCTTGCCTTCTTGAGGCTTTCACCCATCATATAGGACTCCCTCTCTTCTTTAATCTGCATCTCCATCGCATCCCTCTCAGGAGTGCCTACTTTCCCCAATACCCTGTCTACAAATTCTGAAGAATCTATTAATTTCATCTGTCCCATAACTATTTGTTTTTGTTGCTAAAATACTCTTTTCTTCTCAATTCCGCTTTAGTTATTTCCTTTGCAGGTGTCTTCTGAGTCTTCTTCACTATCCCGTGCGTGGCAATCACTACGGCACGCAGTTCAGTATCCCAGAAAGAAAACAACCGATAGCATGTCCCGTTAAACAATGTCCTCAACTCCCAAATATCGGACCCTTCAAGCTTCTTGAACAATTCCTTGTCCATAATCCCGCTCTCCAGACGCCTGATGTTGTATGCTATCTTCTGCTGTGCCTTCAATGGCAGGTTGTCCACAAACGCGGCCGCCTCTTCCAAGAACTGCACACGGATAGAACGCTCATTCTTATTCTCCATTCCTCTACTTATTTATCAAAGTCTTCAGGAATCATAGTCTGTCAAATAGCCTTTCGCAAGGTCAAAGGAACTTTATTTTTCCTCGCCTAAGCCCTTCACGAACACGGCCAGTATTGCTCCAAATGAAATTATTGCCGTTATATCAAATAAAATAGCTATCAGGATTTGAAGGAAGCCATAATCTATACCCAATCGCCAAGGTAGCATAACTGCACTGAACCCTTTGAACACAAAAAAGATTCCACAAATCCATTTTATTGACGAATAAGCGTTGCCAAACCACATCGTGACAGGGTAAGCCAGTATCGTGCTTGCCGCCGCCGCGATTCCCGTAACAAGACCACCAGCCAGAAGCATATACACAATAAAACCAATCCAGCCGACACTCATGACATGAGGCGCCAGCCAATAGAACAACAACCACAGCAGATAAGACGCTATCAGCCCATAAAACAACAATCCTACTGATTTTAAAAATCTCATACCCTTATTATTTATTAATTAATGTCTTCATAAACTCCAGCTGTTCCCTGAGCATTTCGTTCTCCTTCTCCAGGACAGCTATACGCGTGTCCTTCTCCGTGTCCCCGGAGACCTCCGGGCAATAATTTTTATTCCTGCTTCCTATCTCTACCCTGGCGTTCCCCTCTGCGCGAGCCGTTATCGACGGACGATCTATCACAAGCATCGACGTATCCCAAGTTAAATTTTCTTTAATTTTCTTTAATTTATCTGCAGGCAGAGGTGCCATACCCTTACATAATTGAGTAATAAAAGCATTAGAAGTTCCCAGGTATTCCGCTAGTTCTTTTTTCTTTATCGCGTTCTTCTTTATAAATAATTCAAAATCAGTCATTTGTAAAAACCCACTTTAATATTCTTTAATTAATTAAGAAAAATTAAAGAAAAACGCTTGGATTTAACTTTAATTTACTTAACTTTGCATCAAGTTAATACATACATACGTACAAACATAATAAAAAGAGAAAACAAAACCAAATAAAGAGAAACAAAGAGGATCTTTCATGGTAGGCGTGACGCATGTGCCAAGCCGCAATAGCGACCGCATAGCGATGGAGGTTCGAGTCCTCCGTTCTTCGCAATTAACAAAAAAATCAAACAAAATGGCAACAACAAAGATGAATGTGCGTGGCACACTGACGAAAATGAAGCCGGGAACCCAGATGATGTTCACATCTGAGATGGCGAGCCTTAGGTATCTAAGGAATGTCACCTCAGATCTGAAAGATCAAGGGTTCCTTTTTTCTGTCAACAAGGAGGACAACCTGTATAGAGTCACAAGAATTGCCTAACCACACGAAGTCATGGACGAAGCAAAGATCTTATCGGCAATCGAGGAAGTGAAGACATATACACTTCTCGGAGTGAAGGAAATGCTGACTGTAGAGGACGTGTCGGTCCTGACGGGTTTCAAGCCGTCCTATATCCGCAAGATGACGCAGGAAGGCAAACTCCCTTACTACAAGCCGTTCGGGAAACAGCTCTTCTTCAAGAAGTCCGAGATCAATGCTCTTCTTCAGGGGAACAAGGTGCCGTCAATAGCAGAATTGGTAAAACAAATAAACTGAAAAGATATGGGAAAGATAATGAAAGTCATGAGAAGGAAAGAGAACGCGGACCTGGCGATGAAGGTCATCGGAGGTCTCATAATAGCGGCAGGGGTCGCATATCTGCTCTTCGGAGTCCGTCACTGCGACGCCGCACGGTTCCTGGTTTTCTGCTTCTGCCTGGGCACGGGGCTGAAGATCATGGAGGAGGACTGAAACTCACAAAAACAACACAATAGCAAGGCGGGGACGCAAGCCCGTGAGGGTGAGCCAACCAAGTGTTTAGACATGTACAGTGCCGCGGAAGCGAAGCCCGCGGCAAGTTCCGGGAAGTCGCAAGATTCTTCGCCGGGAACGGAGGAAGGTGTGCGGATATGGAGTGCCGCACGGGATTGCCTGACAAGAAGGTCTCTGGTCAGCCGGTCCGGATCCACAGCAGGGTTCGATTCCCTGCCCTCCGGCCACCGCAGTGATGCGTTAATGTATCCTTCTATACATATGCATTAGGGGAGTTCCGCGGGTGGCGCGGTGTAAGCGGCCGACAGCAGAAACGGTGCAGCTACAAGGGACGGTTCGAGTCCGCCCTCCCCAACTAATTATTCAACAGGAATGGCACAAGACATCAGTAAGGAAATCATTGTCCGCTCTATAAGAGTGGCTGACACCATCAGGATTTCGTATGACGGAATCGAATTGGATTTCGGCAACAGACCGGCCGGCAAGGCCAAGATGAAAGAGTTCCGCGAGCGGATTGCTGATGCTGTCAAAGAGTTCCTGAGTTAACACACTAAAATGAGAGCACAATTATGAGCAACGTCAATTCAATGCTGAACTACATGTTCCGCAATTCAGTAAGGTCGAGCGGGGACCCGGAGAGGGACCCGGACTTCGACAGGGAGGCCGAGGAGGACCGCATGGCCGGATACTTCGAGGACAGGTGCGAGGATGACCGCATGAGGGGGGAGGCGCCATGAAGACTGAGACAATGACAGCAGGCCGGTTCCGTCCCGGAGACACGGTGGAATGGTCCACCATGAACGGACGGGCGACGGGCGTGGTCATGCAGCGCGACGGCTTCGGCCTGGGCTACATGACGGTGAAGATGGCGAGCGGCAGGAGGATGCTGGTGCACGAGGACAGCGCGAGGCCCGCCACCACCACAGTAGGACATTAACAATGTTAGCATATTGATTGATTTTTTGCGCAGTGATGCGCGACGCGGGACCATCGGAACGTAGGTTTGACATCATCAGTGGTTATCAGTATTGGCTCCGCGACCTTGCCCCTGCGAGGGTGATACCTTTCAGGGGTCCCAAGTTTACATTACAAACATTAAAGACTGTTTATCATGGAAAGCAAAGAATTAAAAGAATTACAGCTACGGCAGCAGGCTGGGCTAGAGTTACGGCAGCAGTACGGGCCCAGAAAAGCCCCGGACACGCCGCTGGCGCGGTTCAACCTCTGCATCGCTTCCGTCCAGACGCAGCAGTACCTTCTCCAGGTGCTGGGACGCAAGAAGGAATCCTTCGTGAACAACATCACGGCCTTGGTCGCGAACGACGCGAGCCTCCAGGGATGCTCCCCGATGTCGCTTATCTATGCAGGCCTCAAGGCAACAGCGCTGGACTTCCCGCTCGACAACAACCTCGGCTTCGCCTACGTGATCCCCTACAACAACAAGAAGAAGATCACGGACGAGAACGGAGTGACCAGAGATGAGGTCGTGAAGGAGGCCCAGCTCCAGTGGGGCTACCGGGCATTTATCCAACTCGCAATCAGGACCGGACAGTACAGGCGCATCAACGTGACTGACGTGAGGGAAGGGGAAATCAAGTCGATGGACCTCCTGACCGGAGAGATCGCCTTCGACGCTGTGCCTAACCGCATTGAACTTCCTGTCATCGGATATGCGGCCTACTTCGAGCTGGTGAACGGCTTCAGCAAGACCCTTTATATGACCGTAGAGGAATTGCAGAGACACGCCATGTCCTACTCCAAGACCTACAGCAGCAAGTTCGAGGGCACCAGGAACAGCTCAAAGTGGACGACTGACTTCGACGCGATGGCGAAGAAGACGGTGATAAAATTACTTCTCAGCAAGTATGCTCCACTTTCAGTGCAGATGCAGGAGGCTGTGAAGACCGACCAGGCTATTTTCGACGACAACGGCAGACAAGAGTACTCCGACGCTCCTGACGACCAGGACAGGATGCAGATGGCGATTGAGGCCAGAAAGGATGAAATGAGGGGTTCGGAGACAGCAGCACCCGAAATGCCGTAGCGTATGAACAGGTATCTGAAATATACGCCGGAGCAGATGGAGGAGCACCTCTCCGGCTACCTGGTGAACAGCTGGAGCTACAGCGGCGTCCAGTGCTTCGCCAGGAACGAGAAGGCCTTCGAGATGCAGTACATCTACTGCGAGCGCGACAAGAAGTCCATCAGCTCGATTGCGGGAAGCGCCTACCATGAGGCCCTGAAGGAGTTCTTCAGCATCTGGAAGCCGGGCGTGCAGCCCGAGTTCGTGGCCCTCACCGCAGTGGCATACGGCTATCTGGACGAAGTGCCGGCAAACGACTGGAAGACCACTGACAAGTTCCCGACCGCGGAGGCGGCCAAGGCGGAGGCAGTCTCGAAGGTGAACAACCTTCTGACATACTTCTGCGAGGAGGCCGGCACCTACACTGACGACATCGCCGAAGTGCTGCACGTTGAGACCCGCTTCGAAGAGTGGGTGACGGTGAACGGGGTCGACATCCCATTGCCACTGCACGCTGTCATTGACCTGGTCGCAAGACTCAAGGACGGGCGCGTGGTCATCATCGACCACAAGAGCAAGTCGAAGTACACGGACGGCGACGAGGTGGCCCTGGTTCACGGGCAGCAGGCGATGACATACGTCGAGGCCTACGAGACGGCGAACCCTACGGAGGAAGTGAGCGAGGTGTGGTTCGTGGAGGCGAAGGAGTCGAAGAACAAGGACGGCTCGGCACAGCTGCGGAAGCACGTCATCAGCATTGACAGGAACAACAGGATGCTTTATGAGGCTCTGCTCTACGAGCCGCTGAAGCGGATGTGCGAGGCCGTCAGCAATCCGGACTACGTCTATACGATTAACACGTCCGACAATTTCATTGACAAGGCTGTCCTCTACGACTTCTGGGCGAGGACGATGATCGCTGAAGTGGACGACTTCCCTGCCGTTCCCGACAGCAAGAAGGAACTGATACGCAAGAGGACCGCGAAGATCAAGGACTCTTCCCGAATCAATATTAACCCAAAGATTATAACGAAGTTCCGGACGGAGGCGGCTTCTTTCATCCGGATTGATTACAGCAACTGTGACATGACAAAGCAAGAAAAGATAGAGCACGTTCTGCGCTCACACAACATCAACGTGCAGGTGGCGCACACGATTGACGGATTCAGCTGCGATACCTATCTTCTGGACGTAGCTCCAGGAGTGACGATCGTCAGCATTTTCTCCCATAGAATGGACATCGCCTATGCCCTCGACGTCCCGCAGGTACGAATAGCAGGTTACCTGATGATGTATAACAACAAATCTTATGTAACTATCGAGGTGAACAAGAAGCGCGACCGGACGCTGTTCTGGGACACGAAGTATCTGGAAGGGCACAGGATCCCGCTCGGAGTGGACAATTTCGGCAAGACGATCGTCTGGGATTTGGACAACCATTCGACACCACACATGCTCGTCTGCGGATGTACCGGAAGCGGAAAGTCGGTGGAGCTCATAAGCATTCTCGCCTACGCACAGGAGGCCGGTATAGACGACATCGTCATCTTCGACCCGAAATATGAGTTCGCTTGTCTCGACTGCGGGAACGCAAGGGTATTCAGTGACATTGACGACCTGGAGCGCGTGATGGAGCAGCTGGTCAACGAGATGAACGGAAGGATAAAGGCCAAGACCAGAAAACTTACTCTGGTCATCTTCGACGAGTTCGCGGACGCGATGGACCAGTCACGCACAGCAAAGGAACTGGAGGGGAAGAAGACGCTGATGGAGAACCTGAAGATGCTCTTGCAGAAGGGACGCTCCTGCGGAATGAGATTCTGCGTGGCTACACAGAGGGCAAGCACGAAGGTGATCACAGGAGACATCAAGGTTAACATCCCAGTCCAAGTCTGCTTCAGGGTTCCGAAGGCAATCGACAGCAAGGTAGTGCTTGACGACGAGGGAGCGCAGACATTGTATGGACATGGTGACGGGCTGATCAAGTCACCGGAGTATCAGGACGGGCTCGTGAGATTCCAGGCTTTCTACAAGCCCTGAGGAGGATTAGATATGGCAAGAAAGTCTTTTGTCTTTCGGCTGGAATGGTTCAAGTCATTGAGTGCTTATCCAGCGGAGGTCAGACTTGAAGTGTACGAGGCGACGATGAGGTATGCGCTATCGGGGACACTGTCGGAGCTGAAACCGCTAAGCAGTATGGCTTTTACATTCATCAAGAATGCGCTTGATGCCGATTTCGAAAAGTACAGTGACATATCGGAAAAGAGAAGGGCTGCAGGTCAGAAGGGCAGGGCAAATGTCAGCAATTGCAAGCAAATGATTTCAAGTGAACAAATGATTTCTGATAAACTTTTGCTCTATGATACTGATACGGTATCTGATACTGATACTGACACACCTTGTGTGTGTGATGATAGCGCGCAGGTGCGCGGACACACCAGCACAACACACACAGATTTTGATTTTTTCTTTCCGGTCATGTGGAAGCGAAACATAATCGCACCGGAGACGGAGACGAGACGGTTCCTGGACTTCTACGAGGCCTCAGGATGGGTATTGGAGAAGGGCTCCGTCCTGGACACGGACGCGAAGAGGCTGGCGAAGGCGCGGCAGTGGAAGCCGGAGAAGCCTGGAAAGAGGTTCCCGGAGCACTTTGTGGACGTGTGGTGGGGTTTAGTTCAGAAGGCCCCAAATCCAGGGATTCGCGGGCAGATGCTGTCCGACAAGGTTGCAGTGGACCTATCAGGGACTGTGCCCGTACTGAAAATCGGCGAGGCTACGCATAACTGGATAGTTGGAGAAGGGCGTGCCGTGGCTGAGCCGGCACTGCTGAAGGACTGGCTGCAAGGACAATCGCAATTGCAGTTCAGGAAGTATTAATTTTAGTAACATAATTGTTTCAAAAAAAGAGAGAATCATGTCATTGAACAAAATTTTTCTGATAGGCCATGCAGGGAAGGATCCGGAGATTCAATACCTGGCAACACCCGAGAGGCCGAAGGTTGCGCAGTTTTCTCTGGCGACGACAGAGAGGTTCAAGTCGAAGGACGGCAGCGCACAAGAACAGACGGAATGGCACAACATAGTTGCCTGGAGGGGGCTTGCGGACATCGTCGAGAAGTACGTCAGGAAGGGGTCCCAGATTTTCATCGAGGGCAAGATAAGAACGAGGTCGTGGGAGGTGAATGGCCAGAGAGCATACAAGACCGAGGTAGTCATGGAGAAGGTGCAGTTGTTCGGCAGCAGACAGGAGACGGCGCAAGGCGTGCCCCAGAACGCGCGGCCGACGGCCGGGAGCCAGCGGCAGATGCAGCCTCAGCAGCAACCGGCAGCGGCGGGCAGCCTGTTTTGTCCGCAACAGCCGCAGGACATGCCGGCAGTACAAGGGATGAGTTATGGACAGCCGACGGACGATCTCCCTTTCTAGCATAACATTGACGGAAAGGGAACACCTGGAGATGCGGCGCTGCATTGACAGGATCCGGAAACTGGGGATACGGGACAACCGGCTGACGAACCTGACAGACAGGATGTCATTGACGCTGAAGAGGTCGGCAAGAAGGGCGGAGAGGTAATGTGCAGGTGCGGCAGATCTGTTCGGTGAAGATTTACGAATGAACAATAATATGAAAACAGACAAACTGATACTCGATGCTTGTTGTGGCGGGAGAATGTTCTACTTCGACAAGAACGATAACAGAGTGTTATTTCAAGACATTCGCAGTTTTGAAACGACACTGTGTGACGGACGAAAATTTGAAATAAAGCCTGATATTCAGGCAGACTTTACAAACATGCCATACGAAGATGAAAGTTTTCAAATGGTTGTATTCGACCCGCCTCATCTTTTAAGGAATGTTGGAAACTCAAAGTTTGCTGAAATATATGGAAGTCTTAATGCGAAAGCCAAACCAACCGGATATCAGCAAGTGAAGTATGGTGCACTTTATTCTGATTGGAAAGATATGTTGACCAAAGGATTTTCGGAGTGCTTTAGAGTTTTGAAAAAAAGTGGAGTTCTCATATTCAAATGGAACGAAACCGACATAAAGGTATCTGAAATTCTCAAACTGACTCCGGAGAAACCCATATTCGGACATATATCCGGGAAACGGTCAAATACTCATTGGATATGTTTTATGAAAGGATGAAACAATGAAAACACTTGATTTGGTTCTTAAAGGGAAATGGTACGATATGATTGCTTCCGGAGAAAAGACGGAGGAATACAGAGAGATTAAGCCATATTGGGAAAAACGACTGTTCGACAATAAAGCCATAAAGCGATATTATGAAATGCTTTTGTTTAGCAGCTTCGTGGTTGGCAAAGTTGTGGACACGTTGGAATATCCCCGAGGATTTACGCACGTTCGCTTTCATCGTGGTTATACTAAAATCACAATGACATTCGAAATTGACAGTATAACATTCGGCAACGGCAAAGAAGAATGGGGCGCAGAGCCGGGCAAAGTGTATTTCGTTATCAAACTGAAAAGGAGGTCTGAATGAAACGATACCGGATTGTGAAAGGCAGCAGCTATAACGGCTGCATTCCTATCACGGTGTATTGGGTACAGGTCCGTGTTGATAAGATGTTCACGTGCGAGTATGTGAACGTGAAAGGATTTGAATCGTACAGCCGTGCCGAAGAATTGTTGAACTACTTGAATAATGAAAGACATCATTAAAAAACACAAAAACATGGAAACAAACAAAGAAACGAGGATGATCTCATCAGATGAGATTTTCTATGCGGTCCTGAAGGACGGGACTGTGGTAAGCAATTTCAGGGAGGCTGTGGAGAGTATGGAGAATGAACACGCACTCGACCTTATCAGGAAGGTATTGGATGCCCCTCTGGACTTTTTTGACGAGTCGAAGACTTTCCCTGCCCTTCCAGGCACTCAGGCACGCCTTCTCTTGATAATAGCTGGGCTGAGGGGACTGTCGCGCTCCGAGGCTCAAAAGTCCGAAGTTACGGCCAAAGTCAAGGTCGATGCTGAGCAGAAGGAGGAAATCGCTGACAGGAAGGAAGATGGTGGAGAATAAGTTGACTATATCAAAGGAGCAGGCTGAAGAAGGGCTCCAGGTTCGGGGACGAGGACATTGCAAAGTTTGATTTCAAGGAATAGATGTTATGGAAGACAGAAGGCTATCTCTCCTCATAGATTTTATCGAACGAGGAGAAAAGAGTTGCAAGGAAGCGTCCGAAAACAAACAGAATCGGCAATCTTTAAGGGACTATTACCTAGGCAAGGCAAACGCTTTCGGTGAGGTTCTCGGATTCCTTGAGACTCTTAAAAACGACAAATGATGGAAACAGTATTGATAATAGCAATCGTGGCGATAGCATTGACGATGTTTTCGCTGCCATTGGACAGTAACGACAAAAACAGGAAGTAATTATGAAGTGCGATTTGGAAAAATGTGACAACCTTAATTTCAGGTTGAAAGATGGGACTACGGGATTTGTCAAAGTCAGTCCTATAAAGGAGTTGTATTTGTATTCAGACAAAAAGAGAGGATGGGATTTGAATAGACCTGTGCCACATTTTGAGTTATTGACAGGACTCAGAAACAGAGAGCATGCCGACTACTATCTGAATGAAAGGGGCCTTGAAATCATCCCGAGAGATCCGGAAACATACCAGGACTGGAAAGTGGGTGACAGATTCCTGAAAGACGGCAGTGTATTCGAAATCCGCGTGGAGGACAATGGCTTTTTCTTCGCAATCACTGATGGTGGTTTCTTGACAGGTCGCACAGACAAACTATTCTCCTGCAGTGGAGCAAGGCTCGTCCTCACGGACTACGAGCAGGAGTTGCTAGCTGTGCAAGAAGAAGAGGAGAAGTGCCCGTTCACGAGGGGTGACAGGGTGCTGGTTCGTAATCAGGTTCACGCAAGATGGCGCGTCCGCATCTTTGACCACTACAACAAAAATGCCACGTACAAGTACGAGTGCAAGGATTCTGTGTACTTGCAGTGTATTCCTTACAACGAAAAGACATGGATGCTGCTTATGACTACTGATGATTATAAGGCAGTCGACAACAATGAAAGCCACTGATTGCGCTAAATGCCGATGGATGTACGTCCGGAAGATAAGCCCGAACCTCGCGGAGTATTTCTGCACCTTTGCGAAGTTCAACCATTCTGCAAAAGACATGAGGATTGGGCGAATCATCCGGATAGAGAGAATCAAGAAATGTAAAAATAGAGATTATGAAGCAATTTGATTTGCAGGAATACCTTAAGAATCCAGACCGAAAAATCGTAACGCGCGAGGGTCGTAATGCAAGAGTTATTTGCACGGACAGAAAAGGTGTAGGCGTTGATAGTCCTTATCCTATTGTAGCATTGATTGAATGCGATGACGAAATAGGCAAAACAGAGGCGGTTCTGACTTTTACTCCAGAAGGTAGACAACGTCGCAAGAGCGATAGCGACGTAGATTTATTCTTTGCTCCAAAAGAGGGATGGATAAACATATACAAAACCAAGTCTGGGTGTGTGCAAACTGGTGAAGTGGTAGTCTATGATTCAAAAGAAGAAGCAGAAGCTAAGGGTAAAAGATGTGAAAACTATATTTCTACAATTAAAATTGAATGGGAGGAATAATCATGAACGAATTATATTGGATTAGTGTGGTAGGCAAACTGCACATAGCGTTTGGGGTAAGTATCGGAGTTAGTCTTTTATTTCTCGCCTTCGTAATATTGGGGGAGGGAGATGTAGATGAAGACTCCAAGAGTATATCATATACGTGCAAATTTTACATGATCTGTGCATTGGTTTTCGCTTTATGTACTATCCTAACTCCTAATAAAAAAGAGTTATATCTTATCTACGGAGCAGGAACCATTTTGGATTATTGCGAAGGCGACTCCAAAGTCAAAGAAATCCCTGATAAGGCCATAGAGGCGCTCAATAGATATTTGGATAGCATTGCAGAAGACAAAAAAGGAAAATAGAGTATGAATGAAAATTTAGATTTGTGTAAAATACTGAAGGATTGCCCGATTGGAACTAAATTATATTCCACTCTACTTGGCGATGTCTATCTTAGAGAGGTTGATCAAACGAATGAAAAAATTGTCGTAGCTTTAGGAACACATGGTGGTTGCACGTGGTCTTTTTATAAAGGGGGTAATTATTTTTCATTTTGCAAGGTGTGTTTATTATTCCCATCTAAAGATCAGTTGGATTGGAGCAAGTTCAGGACTCCTGTCAAGAGATTTGACCCGAAAGACTTTAAGCCGTTTGATAAAGTATTAGTAAAAGGACTTGGTTGCAATTCTAAGGAATGGACACCATGCTTTCTTGAAGAATTTAAAAAATTTAGTGACGGTTCTGGTGCCGTGGTACTAATTGGGTTCATAAGTTATATTTGGCAAAGATGCATACCATATAACGATGAGACCATGCACCTAGTTAATACTGAAAAGGATTGCCCTGATTATTATAAATGGTGGGAGGATTTATGCCAAAAATAATTTTAAGGAGAGGAATTCCAGGCTCAGGTAAATCTACCTGGGCCAAGAAATGGGTCGAAGAAGACCCTACACATAGAGTCCGTTGGAATAATGATGATTTCCGTAGAATGTTGGGGCTTTATTGGGTGCCAGAAAGAGAGCATCTTGTTTCCGAATCAAGGTTGGAGTTCCTCAGTAAGGCGATGCTCTTTGGGTATAATATTGTTATAGACAATATGAATCTTAATGATTGGAATTGGACTGTTGTTCAAGCCAAAATAGATAACTTTAATCGAGGTGTTTTTGGTAAAGTTCTAAAAAAACGTTACACTCTCGAATTTAAGGACTTCTTTGATGTTTCTTTAGAAGAATGTATTGAACGGGATTCAAAGAGAGAAAATCCGATTGGCGAAAAAGTCATTACTGAAACTTACAATATGTATAAGGATATAATTAAAAAATTAAAAGTCAAATGAACAAGAATATCCGTCAGGCGGTCTATGCGAAGTACAACGGCCATTGCGCCTATTGCGGCTGCGAGATTGACTATAAGGATATGCAGGTTGACCACATCAAGCCCAAGTGCCGGAACAACGAGACAACGGCGGAAAGGCACTTGGGTGGTGTGGGAAAGGACAGTATCGAGAATTACAACCCTTCTTGTCGCATGTGCAACTTCTACAAGGGGATGTATACGATTGAGCAGTTCCGGCGAAGATTGCAAAAGGAACTTGACTACAAGCGGACATTCGCCACGCGGCTGGCGCTCAAGCTCGGGATTCTGACGGAGCAAAAATGGGATGGTAAATTTTATTTTGAAAGACTATGACTTTAGATAAGAAAATTGATGCGGCAATAAAACTATTGCAAAGCATTCCGACCGATGACGGGCCGATTGAGGTCTGTTATTCCGGAGGAAAGGATTCAGACGTCATCTTGGAGTTGGCGAAAATGGCAGGAATCAATTATCGTGCAATCTACAAGAACACGACGATAGACCCTCGCGGAACCTTGCAGCACGTAAGGGAGATGGGTGTCGAGATTGTCCAGCCTAAAGAGAATTTTCTCAGCATCGTGAGACGCAAAGGGATGCCTTCACGATTCAGTCGGTTCTGCTGTGAAATCCTGAAAGAATATGCGATTCTGCCGCGTGCGGTGCTTGGGACACGCAGGGATGAAAGCCGCAAGAGGGCTGAAAGATATAAGGAGCCGGAGCTGTGTAGAGTCTATTCAGACGGAATGAAAGTCAGGCAGTATCTGCCGATTCTTGAATGGACCAACGATGATGTGAAAGAGTTCATTGATAGGCGTAATATCAAGTGCGCTCCTGTCTATTACGATGAGAATGGAGTATTCGATGTCAATAGGCGTCTTGGGTGTATAGGTTGTCCGCTTGCCAGCAGGAAAAAACGTAGAGAGGCGTATCTGGAGAACCCTAAAATGCTGTTGGCGCAAGTTAAGGCGTTGCAGGATTACTATGACAAAAGGGTGTCCACCGGAGTTGCCTCTGCATCGATTGAGGCATGCAGTCGGAATGCCTGGGTGTTCTTCTACGCGACAATCTTCTACGATACGATTGCCCAGTTTAAAGACAAATGTACAAACCTGCTGTTTGACTTTGATATTGAGGCTTACATGAAGGATTATTTTAAGATTTAATTATGAATTACAAAGTGATAATTAGGGAAATTGAATACGTCAACAGAGTAGTTTATGCCGAGGCGGAGTCGGCAGAAGAGGCTGCCAAGGCAGTCAGGACTTACTATCAGGTCAGTCACGACGCCATTGTAGATGTTGAACCGGAAGAAGAATAGCTTTGATATTTTAAGGCAATCGGGTGGGAGGGGCACTTTACGATTGGAGGAGGCTCTAAAACCGGATTTGCACATTCCCGATTGCCTTTTTATATGTAATTTATAAATCGAGTAATTGTATTGATATTGAACATGTGTATGAATATAACGAAAATCAAGAAGCAGTTTGCAAGGACGGAATCAATGCTGGCAAGAGCTGACAGCCAAAGGGTACTTCTATGGGACATGCTGTTACCATATATGTCAGAGGAATTTCATGACGAATCCTGTTATATTGATGTGGCGCATGGAGATGGTCTTGTTGTTGTATTTGAAGAGGCGTTTAATTTTGTCAGAAATTATCCAGTAAGTCAAATTTTAGACTTAATTGAAGAGGGTGTGACATGTATAACGCCTGACCAACTAACAGCAATATAAATAATTGGAATTATGGGAGGAATAAATTATGGCGTGGATAAAAACTGGAGAGCATAATGTTTTAAACGCGAATGCAGTTAAAGAAATTTCAATAGAGCTAGATAGAGATGATGGTACGTATTATATAAAGTTTTCTCTTAACAGAGATGATAACATTCGTTCTAAAAGATTTGAACAATATGAAGAATGTCTTGAATTGTTTGATGAAATATGGGATGCAATGATGAACAATGAAAGCATTGACGTTAGTCAATAAAATTACTAAATGTTATGGCAAAAGTCATTTACAAAGAAGGACAAGAAGGACAAAATCGTCTTGATTGCATTGAGGGTATCGAAATAGACATGTTGAACGGGCAGTGTGCCCTCATTTATCCGAAGTACGCGAGACTGCCGCTACTGGGCGCCGCCCAAATCGATGAGTGGAAAGCAAAGCCCATGGCGGAGATTGAGGCGCTAAAGGAAGAAGAGAACACTATTGACACAGACGAGTTGCTCAGGATTGGCTCGCCTGCCGCAAAGTTCGTGCGTCAGTTCAAGAGCGGCGTTTATGGGCAGTTCAATATTCCTACGTTGCTTGCGGCATTAGAGATTACGCATCAGTTGGAAGAGATTAACGAACTCGCTGAAACTATTGAGGGTGCTGATTTGTTAGAAGAAGGCGTGGACGTCTCGAGTTGTTCTCGCTGCAGCCGGGGTAGCTGGTGGATTGCGAGCGGCGGCAGCGGTTTTGCGGCGTATTACGGTCTGAGCGGCTCTTACGTGTGCGTTCCGACCATAGTTTATGATAGCATCATTTGACTTATGGGGAATCGCAGGCAAGGAACTCAAGACAACGCTTTTGAAGAGGCATTGAAAGCGTTGGGACAATGGCAAGGCGAGACGGGGAAAGCGCGGAAACACCAGGGGCATGCGGAGGATGATCTCCAGATGCAATGCGTCAGGTGGTTCCGCCTGCAGTACCCGCAGTTGGCTCGGCTGCTGCACCACTCCCCTAACGGAGGACGACGTGATGCACGCGAGGGAGCCAGATTCAAGCATATGGGAACCCAGGCAGGCTTTCCTGATCTGATTCTTCTGGTCGCGTCACAAGGTTATCACGCGCTGCTGCTGGAGCTGAAGACAAGGACAGGACGGCAGCAGGATTCTCAGAAGGAGTATCAGCAGCTTGCCGAAGCACAGGGATACAGGTATGTCGTCATCCGCTCCCTGGACGCCTTCATGGACGAGGTTAATACTTATATTAAGTAACACGGACAGAATTGTTATAATTGGCGACCATAATAAATCTTAACGGAACATGATTACGGAGACAGTCATAAGGAACATTGCCGCTTTCATACTGGGCAACAAGTACTACGCGAACATCGTGTATATGAACGGGACAAGCCAGTCCCTCATAAGCAGCTTTATCTTCAGGTCCAAGGATGAGGCGGAACGCCACAGGATAGAGCTGGAGAGCAACAGGACATACAGATACATTGAGACGGTTTCATTCCGCTCAAGAAAGGAATATCAAAGCGGATACGGCAGATGAGACATTTCCAGACGATAATCGATTGGTTTGAGAGAATAGTGTGGAAATCGTGTTATGTGATAGCTGACGCGAAGGACAACTCCATCACATTCTCAAAGGGACTTTTCGGCAGGGCAAGGATCTCGAAGATGGACAAGGTGAAGGTCCTGTGCTTCCTTATCCCGGAAAGCGGCGAATACGCCTTCACGTTCAACCCTGAGCTTGAACAGGAGACGCAGCTTGCCGACATCATGTATAACGACAAATACAAGTGCGTGGGCTTCGAGTCCCTGGTGCCGACCGTGAACAGGATCTTCTATGATTACGGCCTTCCGCCTGAAATCAAGGTCAAGCTGAGCATAGTCGGAAGGAAGAACAACGGGATAAGATATTATGTAATATGTAAACCGAAAAGATATGAAGCATATAGAAGTTGTGGAGAGGTTACTAGGAGAGAGGACAAGACGTCCTGACATCACCTTCTACAGGAACGGAAGAATCGACATCACCGCGTCAGTCGCGGAAAGGCTCTCCCTCCGCGCTGGCGACGTGATAGACATCGCCAGAGGGAAGGAAGAATATTACCTGTATGTCCGCCTGCGGAGATCTGACGGGGCCGTCGGCCGGCATGAGGCCCAGTGCTACCCGAGCAAAAGCGGCACGCGCAACTTCAGGGCCTACAGCAAGAAGATATGTTCTTCGATACTTGGGATATCCGGAGGCGACACGGCCAGGATAATGGCCGGAGGCGACATCGAAACGGACAATCTGGGAAAGACCATTGTCCTGATTCCGCAGTTCAATTTGGGCAGACAATCTAACAAATCATGATATGGACGAGCACAAGACAATAACGGTGGATTTCATCCTCGGCAGAGACAATCTCCTGTACGACATCGCCAACGAGGCATATATCGAAGGGGACCTGATGCCGGATGAGGCAGACAAGGTGAAAGCAATACTACAGGACCTCACCCAGGACGGCAACATTGACAAGACAAACAGGACAATGAACATTGCCGTTTCCGAATGTGAGGAGATGCTATATCCTTATACGAACAGGGAGATACAGGCCGGAGACATTGACAACAGGCCTGCAGCACCGACAGAGTATCATATAACGGCCCGGTTCCCGGACACATTCTCGCAGACCACGGCGGACCTTCTCAAAGGGCTTCTGCATGACTATGTGGTCGGCAGGGTCCTGGCAGACTGGCTGGGCAGCACGAAACCGGAGATCGTTCCCAAGTGGCTTGACAGGATTGGGGACATCAGGCTGAGAATCAAGCAGGCCATGAGCATCCGCAGGACAAAGACAAGAAGAAAGATATCACCATTATAAGTTTAATGTTTTTAGTGTTTGGAACGGCACGGGGAGACGCTGTGAAGCATCTCCCCGTGCTTGATTTATGTCTGTCCCGTCAACGGGGCTGGTTCGTATATCGCGGCGTGAACTGCACCGACATTCCCGACAGGCTTTCGTCATCAGTCAGGCTGCATTTTAGCGCGATACGGAAATACTTGTATGGTGTACCTCTGAAGCCTCTGAGATAGTGGTCAACACTAGAATATATTGGCGTCCAATTAATCAAGTCTCTTGAACCATACAATATCTGCTGCACATGACCGCGTTTGAAATTGCCCCTTTGGATGATGGTGTCGATGGTCTTCATGACGTCGGGCATGTCCATCTTGAACGGCCTTGTCACAACGACTTGATTGACAATGCTTGACAAGTTACTCGTCTTCTTATTGGGAATTCTTTTAGAATAGTCCAGCAAGTCTCCCTCAGATGTCATAGCCAATGTCTCCGGATAGGACAGGACGGCGCGGCTGATTTTGGACGGCATCATCGCCCATGCCTTGTCGTTGAGCGAATAGATGTATGCGTACCGGCATGACGGGTTGAACGCTATGATCCGCCGTGAGGTATAGTCATACAGGAAGCGGCAGCCGCTGATGAAATCCCTGAAGCGGAGCGTCCTGTAGATGTCACGGTCGTCGTCCCCGACCAACACCCTGCATCCCCTATAAGAGAATATACCGAAAACGGCATCATTCCTTTCATCGATGATGTCGGAAAGACATATCACCTCCGAACCGGATATGAGCATTATGCCTCGTTCCGACGAGAAGAGAACCGCGTCATCAGTCTGGGTGATGCTTTCGGCATTGGTGCAGACGTCGCGTGATACAGGCTGCTTGGACTTGTATCCTCCGGTCTCGGACACTTCCAGGGCCCAGATCCCGTCAGTCGCGAATGCGTACAGCGGGAACTGTCCGAACTGTCCCTGCGACAACGCCTTTGTGGAGGTGCTCACGCCCAGTATCTCCCCTACTCCGACCGTATTTATCCCGGTCAACGGGAAATAGAACGGGTTGTTGACTTCCGAGGTGTATATCTTGTTCGGCAGATTTATCATCCTGTCTGTCACCTGACTTTCAGTGACATGCTCCGATTCGGGCAACGGTGTGGCGGAATACCAATGAGTTATGCTTCTTCCGTCATAGTAATTCAGTCCCCCGGAAAAGTAATAGGCCCCATTGAGGAATCCGTGCTTCGTCAGATCATATCCGTATTGGTTGACCGTAGTCACGATTGTATTCTCCACCCGCCTGAAGGTCTTGACACGCAGGATGACTTTGTACGCATTCGGGTTCGGATAATAGAACCATAACAGAGGAGAGTTGAAGGCCACGCTTGAGAGGTTGTTGCGGTCAGCCGAATGCACAATGACATCTTTGCCGTCCTGTTTGATCTTGACGAAGAAATCTATTACTGCGGAATTCTCAGTACCGGTGAAGAGATTGAACATCGTCATGGATGTGAATCCGTCAAAGAGCTTCTTGCTTATGTTGGCAAGGTTCAGCCTGGCATTGTACCCGAAGGCGCAGTTCGCGGCAATGGTGTCGTGGCTGTCGTAGTCATCAGGAAGCGGTTCACGGTTCACAAGTGACTGGAGATAGTCTTTTGCGACTTCCACCAGCTGAATTTCCGTGCTCAGCTTAGACGGCTTGTAGCTCTTGAGAAGGTAGTATGAGGAACAGTCTTCCACTTCCTTGTCGTAATCCTCTTTTTCCGGCAGTCTGACGGACGCTTCCGCATCCACCTCCGTGTTGTAACTGTAATCATACGCGGTCAAATACATCTCTTTGACACTCCGGCATCGGTAAGATGATTTTCCCGTCTTCTGTTCCTCGCATTCGTCATAACCGAATGTCTCGCCCACGAAAGCATTCTTCGACAGCTTTTTGCATTTCCCGTTCTGGTTGTACCAGTAGATAGGTTTTGAAATGAAGATGTCTATCGAGTCAATGATATCCCCCCAGTGTTCCAGGATTTCATTGGTTTCGCCGCCTTCAACCGCCTTGAACATCAGATCATATACAGGCGCACTTACCCGGACACTGTCAATGCTGATTACAGTCCCTGCCTGGGTGACGGCCTTCTTGGAATACAGACAATTCACTTGCGGCGTGATTCCGGCAGAGGTTATCATGAGGACCGGTGCCGAATGCATTGTCTCTGATCCATCATATAGCCGATAAGCATATCTGACGAAGAACGGCATTATGAATTTGCCATTGTCTGTACCCTTTTCGGCTATGAACTTGTTCACCTCTGCCAGGACTCGACTTGTAAGCGTATTCGAGTTTTTGTCGGACAATTCAGCAGAAAAGAGGCTGAGACCTGAGATAGGTTCCGGGAATGTGACCCGGAATTCGTCCGAAGCCTCCATTCTGCCTTTAAGGCCGAAGGCCAGATGCAGCTCAGGAAGATGGTCGCCAATATATTTGTACGAGGAATTCTGCCACAGGTAATATTGCAGACCCTCATCCGTAAGCAGGACGATGGTGTTGCCGACGGCAGTGATGTCCGTGACGGCATATCTGAGGCCGGAGTCAATCAGGGAGCGCTGGGCAGTGCCGTTTTCGTCAAAATAAAAATAGCTCAACTCCAGTCCGTCATCATCCGTATACGTGGCAATGTAATGCTTGTACGAAGCGGTCGAATGGACGCACCGCACGACACGCGCCGGGTCACCGGTATTGAGAAGGAACTTTGGTTGCAGGACAGGTTTCAGCGCGCCATTCTCGGGCCACAGGTTCATTGACAGCGCAAGAGTCCCGTCCGCGCAGTCATAGTCGGACGGAGCGGCGGTCTGTCCCGTATATCTGATTTCTTTGTCCATGGTCTGTCCTTTATGGTCTTTCTGGTCGTTTCCTGGTATGAAGCGCCTTCATCATCTGGATGTTGTTGCTTCTTGCGAGTTCCACATATTTCTCCATCTCTTCCTGGTTCGTCAGTGAGAACCACCCCGCAATCGCTGTGTTGACGATGTAGTTGTGCATTGAACTGGAGAGCACGTCTATGGCCGTCTCGT
>OQVZ01000009.1_pt1 | contig 59374 bp, 61 predicted proteins | sample 1691571 | NCBI WGS metagenome assembly OQVZ01 (sample SAMN03418261, study PRJEB22391) | human gut metagenome | biome: human-gut; feature: organic feature; material: feces | host: Homo sapiens | place: Tanzania | collected 2013-01
TGAAAATCGGGTGCGGTTATGGCTGCTTATTCACAACCGCAAACTATAATTTAATTTACATTTATATCTCCCGTATCGGTCGAAAGGGAAAGAGTTGTGGTTGAATTTTTGTCATTATTATAAACTGCGGCGTCGCCCATATCGGTTTCATATTCTACATTTATGTTTGACATATTTTCAATAGTGATATCGCCTGTATCGGTTTCGGCACTTGAATTTTCACACGGCGAAGCATTATTTATATAAATGTCACCGGTGTCAGTGCTTATGTCAAATTTGCCGCCGAGGTTTTGGGCATTGAAGTTACCGGTATCAAGGTCCACATCAAGTTTTGAGGTAAAAGGTATTTGAAAGTTGATGTCGCCAACGCTTGAAGAAATGTCAATCGGATAATTGAAATTTTGAGGCACACTGACAACTATTTTAAGTGCGTTAATGCCAAAGTTGTTAAAAAGAGATTTTAAGTCAACGGTTACTCTGCCGTAAGTTTCGTCAAGCGAAAGAGTTTTATCTTTAATTTCGCCCTTAAATTTGTTGTCTTTTTTGCCGTAGACGGTAACGGTAACCGTGTCGGCGGTATCGTTTTGATTGAATGTTATATCCGCAACGCTGACATCAAGTTTGAGTGAGTTAAAATCAGCCAAATTATAATTTTTATTAAAAATCACTGTCTTGGTTTTGCTTATTTTGCTTATATTATCGCCGGCTGAATTGAAAATTTTTCCTTTGCCTGCAATAACGAAAGACATCATTCCTACCAAAAAAAGAGCAAGTGCAGTTAAAACGGAAATAAGTGCGATTATTGCTTTTTTACTTTTATTCATCTATCTCAGCTCCTTTAAGTGAAAAAATCAGCTTTACAATTTCGCAGGCAATGGCATAAACTATCCAAAGTACCCAAGTGATATACCAAGCGCTTGTTAAAAAGCTTACCAAAAGATAAATTACAAGAATTATGCCGGACATAATACTGCAAATTTTTTTATACAAGTTGTTTTGCGGCAAATCGTTTTCTGCCTTTTTGCCGAATTTCGGTTTTGATACAGCGCCGAAAACTATCATTGCGGTTGCGGCGGCTATCATAATGAAAAATGTCACTATCATTAAAGTCGTACTTTCAAATACTATAAACGGAATTACAGATAAAATGTAAAGGCATATAGCAACTGAAAGTAAAATTGCAAAGCGCTTTTTGTATTTGCGATTTAATTCAAACATTTCTTGTTCTGACATATTGTTATTATTGTTATCATTATTCTGACTGTTTTGATTATCAATGTTTTCGTTTATCTGTTCTTCTTTTGATTCTTCACCGAAAAGTTCATTTACGCTTACATTATAAAGTTTACTTATCGGAATGATTTTATCAAAGTCGGGAGTTGTTTGGTCGGTTTCCCATTTTGATACGGTTTGCCTTGTTACGCCTAAAACTTCGGCAACCTGTTCTTGCGAAAGAGCTGCTTTTTTTCGCATTTCAAATAATTTTTGACCGAGTGTCATTTGCATCACCTCTACGCATAATATACCATAACAAAGCCGTTTTGCCTACCAATTTGGCGTGGAAATTTGTCAACCAAACATAACATTTGAGTAAATTGTGCTTTAACCGGCAGATAATATTCATTTTGCTGTGTGTTTTTGATTTGATATGCATAAATAAAATTTATGATGTTATAAAATTATTAAAATTTTCCAAAATATTTGACTGGAAACGATATTATTGATATAATTATTTGATACTTAATTTTAAAATATATAATTTAAGGAGTGACCGGCTTGGAGTCGATAATGACTTTACTTACAGGCGTGCTCAGATATGTACTGCCTATATTAGCTGTAATAATTCTTTTTACCTGCATAATATCCCTTTTCAGAAACAGACCGAGGCTTCACAAGCTTGCGCAGCTTGTTGACCAAAACAACGGCTCGATTATTGACATTGACCGCTGGGAAACATCTATCGGTAAAAGTAAATCTAACGACATTGTTTTGCCTATGCCGAATGTTTCCCGTTTTCACGCTGTTATTGCGAAAAAGCGAAAAGAGTGGGTAATAACTGATACTTTTTCAAAAACAGGGGTTAAGATTAACGACAAAAAAATCAACGGCAGTGCAACGATTGAGGACGGAGATATAATTACTATCGGCTCAATACCGCTTAAATTTTTATGTGCCGAAGCTGTTTCAACTCAGTCGAAAAATCAAATGCGAAATGCCGCAACAGAGCTTAAACAACCGAGCGGTAATATAGCATATGCGGTTTTGGTTGATGTCAAAACTCACAGACCGATTTATTTGAGAAAAAAAGATGTGCTTATCGGCAGAGGAAACGAGGCTGATATTCAAATTAATCTTGATACCGTCAGCAGTGAGCACGCAAGAATACATTTGACTTCAAGGGGCTGGGCACTGTCGGACCTTAACAGTCACAACGGAACGAAGCTTAACGGCAGATTTATTACTCAGCCACAACTCATTTTTGATGAGGATACAATTACATTCGGCGACAGAGTATTTGTTTTCTACGAAAAATAATAAGGAGTAAGATAAATGGCAAAAAAAGCTAAAAAAATACCAAACATAAAGCCGATTAATAACTTTGCACTGCTTTTTGTGTTAAGTGTTTTTCAGCTTATTACAGGGTTTGAAGCTGCCGGTGCACATGATACTTTTTCGCTTAAAGCGATGGCTGCAAGCGTTGTTTTAATTGCGCTTGAATGGGTATATGTTACACTGCTTTATGTGATTTTACACAGAAGAAACTTTGAACTTGAATTTATAGCATTTTTTCTTTCGGGTGTAGGTTTGACCGTTATCGGCTCAGTAAGTCCGAACGCTTGCTTTAAACAGCTTATCATTTTAGCAGTCAGCGTTGTTGCGTTTACGGTGCTTACTTTTATACTCGGCGATGTTGACCTTTGTATGAAACTGAGGTTGCCGGTTGCGATTGCGGGTATACTGCTTCTTGCGGTAAATCTTATTTTCGGCAGTGAAAAATACGGCGCACGAAACTGGATAAGCGTAGGCTCGTTTACACTTCAGCCGTCGGAATTTGTTAAAGTTGCATTTATTTTTGTCGGTGCGGCTACGCTTGAAAAAATACAAACAAGCAAGAATATTATCCGATTTATCATCTTTTCGGTTGCTTGCGTAGGTGCACTTATACTTATGCGTGACTTCGGTGCGGCGCTTATCTTTTTCGTTACATTTTTGATTATTGCATTTATGAATTCGGGCGATATAAAAACAGCCGGTTTGGCTGTTGCTGCGGCAGGTCTGGGCGGCGCTATTGTAATTAAGTACAAGCCTTATGTTACGGCTCGTTTTTCCGTTTATCGCCATATTTGGGAGGACCCGTACGGCAAAGGCTATCAGCAAACCCATATTTTGACGGGTATCGCTTCAGGCGGTCTTTTGGGTCTTGGAATAGGCAACGGAAATATAAGAAAGTTTTTTGATAATTACCTTGTTTATACCGATGATGTTTTCGGCGTTATTTGCGAGGAATGGGGGTACATTTTCGCTATTGTACTCGTGCTTTCATTTGTTGCGATTGCGGTGTCGGCGCTTGTGAATTCTATTGCCGCAAGAAGCACTTTTTATTCTATCGCCGCAGTTGCGGGTGCAGGTATGTTGCTTTTTCAGTGCGCACTCAATATTTTCGGTATTACCGATATTTTACCGCTTACGGGTGTTACGCTTCCTTTTGTAAGCCAGGGCGGCACTTCGCTTATGAGCTGTTGGCTTGTGCTTGCGTTTATTAAGGCAAGTGATGTGCGTACCTACAGTTATCTCGGAGGTGCTAAGAAGAAATGAAAATGATAACAAGAAGAGGTATATTCCTCTGGATACTTGTGTTTGCGTTTGTTTTTGGTTTGGGTTTTATGACCTACAGTCTTTTGAGTGACGGTGACAGTTGGGTTATGAAGCCGTATAACAGTCATCTTTATTATAACGGTGAACTTATCGGTGCAGGTAAAATTACCGACCGAAACGGCAGAAGCCTTGCCGAAACAAATAACGGAAAGAGAGAATATAACGACTCTCTCACAACAAGAAAAGCTACACTTCACGCTGTGGGCGACCTTCAAGGCTTTATTTCTACAGGTGTACAAAATGTGTATAAGGCTAAGCTTACGGGTTATAATTCTTTAACAGGCATATACAGTGTTGTTAAAAACGGAAGCGGTAACGATATGCAGCTTACACTTGACGCAGATGCGTGCGATGTTGCATACAAAGCGCTTTCAAATTATAAGGCAGGCACGGTAGGTGTTATGAACTACAAAACGGGTGAAATACTTGTTATGGTTTCAACTCCGAGTTACGACCCTCAAAACAAACCGAGCGACCTTGACGATAACGAAGCGTACGAGGGTGCGTATATAAACAGACTTTTGACAGGTCTTTACACTCCGGGTTCTACTTTTAAGATTGTGACTGCAATTTGCGCTATTGAAAATATTTCGGATATTTATGACCGAACATTTAGATGCACCGGCGAATACGACCCGGGTTCGGGTACACCGATTGAATGTAACGCAAGGCACGGAAAAATCACTTTTGAGCAGGCACTTGCAAAATCGTGCAACTCGGCATTTGCTCAAATTGCGATTGAACTCGGTCCTGAAAAACTTGCTGACACGGCTAAAGAACTCGGTCTTACTTCGGCAGTTTCGGTAAACGGTGATATCACTTCTTCAACCGGAAGATTTTTCCTTGAAAAGAGCGATGCCGACGATTATGTAGGCTGGACAGGTATAGGTCAGGGTGACACGCTCATTTCTCCTGTTGCAATGCTCAGGCTTGCAGGCGCAATAGCAAATGACGGTAAAGCAGTGTCAATCAATATGGTTGAAAGCTTTGCAACAAAAGCAGGCAAGGCGCTTGACCTCGGTTTTAAGACCAAGGAAACTCCGATTCTTGCAAGTGATACAGCAAGCCAAATGAAAAAACTTTTAAGAAATAATGTTAAAACTCAGTACGGCGATTATAACTATAAAGGGCTTCACCTTTGTGCAAAGTCGGGTACTGCCCAAATAGATAATATCGACTCGCACAATACTGCGTGGTTTGTAGGCTTTATGGACGACGAAGAATATCCGTATGCGTTTGTTGTTCTTGTTGAGCACGGTAATTCCGGTTCGCAAACGGCAGGTCCTATTGCAAATAAAGTATTACAGGAGCTTGTTGGTAAATAAGATGGAAATTAACAACACTGATGAAAAGAAAGAGCGTGCACTTTTAATATCTGTTGATACGACTAGGTTTAATGCGGATATATCACTGAAAGAACTTGAGGAACTTGCAAAAACAGCCGGGGCTGAGGTAGTCGGTACTTCCGTTCAAAAAAGACCTACGCCGGAAGTTGCAACATATGTCGGCACAGGCTTTTTGTATGATATTACACGCTTTTGCGAACACTCTGAAATTGACCTTATTATTGCCGACGACGAGCTTACGCCAATTCAAATAAGAAATCTTGAAGATGAAACGAACACAAGGGTAATTGACAGAACTACGCTTATACTCGATATTTTTGCAGGCAGAGCAAGGTCGAAAGAAGGTAAGCTTCAAATTGAACTTGCTCAGCTTAAATATTCGCTGCCGAGGCTTACGGGCAAAGGTGTTTCGCTTTCACGACTTGGCGGCGGTATCGGCACAAGAGGTCCGGGTGAAACTAAGCTTGAAAGTGACAAAAGGCATATCAGGCGCAGAATTCAAAATATTAAAGAAGAACTTGACAAAGTAAAAAGCAGACGAGATATGCTCCACGAAAGGCGAAAGAAAAACGGAGCAATATCCGTTGCAATAGTAGGCTATACAAATGCAGGCAAGTCGACGCTGATGAATAAACTTACAGACGCAGGTGTTTTGCAAGAGGATAAGCTTTTTGCAACGCTTGACCCGACTGCAAGAAAACTTGTTTTGCCAAACGGTCAGCAAATTATGCTTATTGATACAGTCGGTTTTATCAGTCGCTTACCGCACCAGCTTGTTGACGCATTTCGTTCTACTTTGGAAGAAGCAACATATGCCGATTTAATTCTTAATGTGTGCGACGCTTCAAGTGCGCAGTGTTATGACAATATTGCCACTACAAACAGCATTTTGACTTCGCTTTTCCCTGACGAAAACATAAGCGTTCCGGTTATAACGGTGTTTAACAAGTGCGACCTTTCACATTCGCCGTCAGCCATTGCTTTTCCGTTTGCCGACGCTAAAACAAGTGTCAAAATCAGTGCGAAAACAGGAGAGGGAATTGATGATTTGCTTTTGGCAATTCAAAATGCGCTCCCTCAAACGAAAAAGAGGGTTAAGCTTCTTATTCCGTTTAGCAAAGGCTCAATAATTAATGATATAAGAAATGACGGTGTTATTCACAGTGAGGAATACACAGCAGACGGTACGGTTATTGACGCAACGGTTGATATTGTTTATCTTAATAAGATAGAAGAATATATTATTAATTAAGAATTTTAATAATGACGGGTCGTCGGGGACGCCGACCCCTACATATTATATATTTTTCACATTTAATAATATTAATCTGCTTTTCTTCATAAGATTAAACAGGTGATTTTATGAAGATGTTTACATTTAAGCTCAGTGCAAAAAAGATTTTCGGAATTATACTTGCGCTGACGGGAATACTTGTTATTCTTATTACTTTTGCGGCAAACAAAACGGAGAAAATTCAGAGCGTTTCAACAACGATAAGCGTTAAAACGGACAATGAAAGGCGTGCGTATTTAAAAAAATACGGCTTTGAACTTGCAAAAGAATATGAGAAAAAAGAGATAACCATTCCGACAAACTGGAATGATGTATACAAAAATTATAATGAAATTCAAAAAAATCAAGGTTTTGATTTAAGCGCCTACAAGGGTCAAAAAGCCACGCTTTACACATATACCGTAACAAACTGCAAAGACGGCGAGCATATTATTGCCGATATGCTTGTTTCAAACGGTGTGCTTATCGGCGGGGATATTTGCAACCCCTCGGCTTCCGACGGCTACTTGGTAGGCTTTGATACAAAAGTTTAAGTTATGGAAAGATTAGACAAAATAGTTGCCACGGCACTTCAAATATCGAGAAAAGACGCAATATCGCTCATTAAATCGGGCAGAGTAAGCGAAAACGGTGTTGCACTTAAAGACGCAAAGAAAAAGCTTGACGAAAACACCGCCGAGCTTTTTTTGGATGAAAACAGGATATACTATTATAAATATGTATATATAATGATGAATAAGCCGAAAGGTGTTATATCGGCATCAGACGGCAAGGGCGACAAGAGCGTGATTGATATTTTGCCTGCTGAAATGAAAAGGAAAAATCTTTTCCCTGCCGGCAGGCTTGACAAAGATACTACGGGTTTTATGCTTATTACGGATGACGGTGAGTTTGCACATTCGATTTTATCGCCGAAAAATCATATTCCGAAAACTTATATAGCAAAACTTGACAAGCCGTTTGACGAAACGGTTGTAAAAGAGTTTGAAAGCGGTGTGAAGCTTAAAGATGAAAAGTGTATGGGTGCAAAGCTTGAAGCCGCAGACGGCGATTTTTGCACTGCAAGAGTTGAAATTAAGCAGGGAATGTACCACCAAATTAAGCGAATGTTTGCCAGCTTCGGTTTAAAAGTTGTTGAGCTTAAAAGGATAAAAATGGGCAACTTGTATCTTGACGAAAGCCTGAAAGAGGGCGAATGTCGATATATAAGCGAAAAAGAATTATCGATGATAAGCGACAAAAAGTGACAATAAATATGTATTTTAACAATATCACTAACAATATATAGTGTATATTGTGGAAAAAAGTAGGGCTCGGTTACAAGTTGCACAAAAATATATAAGTTTTTTTGTAAAATAGTTGCAAATTGATTAAACATCTTGTATAATACTAACAAGTAGGACTTATACTTTTTGTGCACTTTTTATTTGTGCATAGTGCCTATAAAACAGAGAGGTGAATATAATGCCAAACAGATTATTTCAAGGAATAGTTAATCAAATGAGAGAAGCGATTGACAGAACTATCGGTGTTGTTGATGAAACCGGTACTGTTATTGCGTGCAGTGAGCTTGGCTTAATCGGTGAAGTTAGGAAAGGCGTAGTTACATCGGGTGTGTTTAATTCTGCTCAAACTTGTGTTGACAATGCAACATATACTACTTTTGATGTTCTCGTTCGTCCTGAATATGCGGTATTTGTTGACGGAACCGACGAACTTTCACGCCACTATTCTTCGCTTATCGCAGTTGCCCTTGACCAAATAAAGCAAAACAATGACGAAAAGTTTGACAGGTCAAACTTCGTTAAAAATGTAATATTGGACAACATTCTTCCGGGTGATATTTATATCAAATCTCGTGAGCTTCATTTTAATAATGACGCTTCAAGAGTTGTATTTTTAATAAGGACAACCCAGGAAACGGAAATTTCTGTTTTTGACATTATTCAAAACTTTTTCCCTGATAAGAGCAAAGATTTTGTTATCAATGTTAACGAAAGTGATATTGCCCTTGTTAAAGAGGTTAGGCCTAATGTTGACATCAAGGACCTTGAAAAGCTCGCCCGTTCAATCAACGATACGCTTTTGAGTGAATTTTATTTCAATGCTATTATCGGTATCGGCACTTGTGTAACAGGTATTAAGGAACTTGCTCATTCGTTTAAAGAAGCGCAGGTTGCACTTGAAGTAGGCAAAGTTTTTGACACTGAGAAAACTATTATCAGCTATGAAAACCTCGGTATTGCAAGGCTTATTTATCAGCTTCCTACCACTCTTTGCGAAATGTTTTTGAAGGAAGTATTTAAGCGTGGTTCTATCGATTCACTCGACCAGGAAACACTTTTTACTATTCAAAAGTTCTTTGAAAATAATCTTAATGTTTCGGAAACATCAAGAAAGCTTTTCGTTCACAGAAATACGCTTGTTTACAGACTTGAAAAGATTAAGAAGCTTACAGGTCTTGACCTTAGAGAATTTGACGATGCTATCGTATTTAAAGTAGCACTTATGGTTAACAAGTATCTCGCTTCAAGCCCGATTAAGTATTAATAGAAATTAATTAAGGATCTTCCAAACGGGAGAGCCTTTCTCAGCTAAAATAAAAAACGAATAAAATAAAGCCTATGAACCTCTAATTGGCTCATAGGCAAACTAAATGCTCTTTCAAACGAAAGAGCATTTTTTATAGTTATTTATTATTTCAAAACTTTGAAATCTACCTTGCCGATTTTAGTTCTCGGAAGTTCGTCGATAAATTCAATAATTTTAGGAACAGACCATTTTGAAAGGTTTTGCATACCGAATTCAATGATTTTTTTCTTGAGTTCTTCGTCGCTGTCAGTCTTAAACTTCTTGTTTTTAACAACAAAGAGTTTAAGCTTTGTCTGTCCTTCTTCGCCTACGCCGATAACACAGCAATCGTAGATTTCTGCCATTGCCCTGTATGCTTCTTCAATGAATGACGGGTAAACAAGGTAGCCGCTGATTTTGTAAACTCTTTTAAGCCTTTGGCGGTAATAGATGTCGCCGGTTTCCTGCTCAATATAGCACATATCACCGGTGTGAAGCCAAACCTTGCCGTCAGGGTGCTTAACAAGAACTTTTGCAGTTTCTTCAGGGTCGTGATAATAACCCTCCATAAGAGTAGGAGCATAGATGCAAAGCTCTCCGTCCTCTCCCTTAACTTCATCTGTAGTGCCCGGTGCGACTGTCATAGCCTGAACATTGTAGCAAGGAATACCGATACAGCCCTGCGGAGCTTCCCTCCTTGGGTCGGTAAAGGAGCAAACGGTTACACATTCCGTAAGGCCGTAACCCGAAACAAAGTGGCAGTGAGCGCCGTTTTCTTTAAGAAGTCTATCCATTTTTTCGGTAAGAGAATAAGGAACTACATCTCCGCCTGAGCCTATAAGCTTCATATTTGACATATCGATACCTTTAAGGTAACCTGCCTTATAAACTTTTTCAAAGAAATCAGGAACGCCGAAAATGTAGTTAAGACCGTATTTTTTAATAGCGTCAGAGCACATTTTAGCGTCAAACTGAGGAAAGAGCGACTGAGGCATACCGGTGCAGATTGAAACATGCATACAAAGTGCAAAGCCGAAGCCGTGGAAAACAGGGAGAGCGGTAAGCATAGCGTCTTCATTTGAGTCGCATTTCATACCGAGTACATTTTCAACAACATCGCAAAGTTGATATGAAAGATTGTTGATAGCTTCGTTGCAAAGCTGAACACCCTTTGGGTTGCCGGTTGTACCGCCTGTCATCATAATAGCTGCAACTGCAAGTGGGTCTTCGGCAATAGGAATGTCGTTGCCGTTTGCAATGTATTCCTTACCCTCTCTTAAAAGCTCTTTCCAATCGATATTCTTTTTAACATCGGTTGCAGGAGCAGTCTTGCCTTTAATCTTCTTTTTGTAAAGTTGATTAGCGATAAATCCGTATGGAGTTTTAGGAAAATATTCGGCAGTTTTACATCTTACAAGAGTAAGATGCTTCATACCTTTAAACGCTTTTTCGCTAACATCAAAGCAAAATGCAAACTTAGCACCGACAAGGTTAACTGCATACTGAGCCTCACTTGCAACAGAAAGCGGATGGAGCATTGATGCAATAGCACCGATTTTGTTAACAGCGTAAATAGCAGTTATGCACTGAGGCATATTAGGCGCACAAATTATAACTCTGTCACCTTTTCTGACTCCGTTTGCAAGCATACCTGCGGCACAGAGGTCAACCATCTTTTCAGCCTGCGCCCAAGTTATTGTGTTGTTATAGTAATAAAAGCAAGCTTCATCTGCGTGCTGAGCGGCAGAATCTGCAAACTTTTCATACATGGTCTTTTTGACATCGTATCTTGTGGTATATTCTATCATATTGTCCTCCGAAAAATTAATAAATAATGAACACAATGTACTGTTTTGTGCAATTACTCATAATGTAGCTTCATTATAACAAATAAACGACAGCAAATCTACAAAAATTAAATAAATTAAACTTTATTTAATAAATTGACTTTTTTTACATATATGATAGAATAAGGCGTATAAAATCAGGCGGTGAAAATTATGGCTTATAAAATAAAAAAAGACCCAATAGAAAAAATACCTAAGGCGCAATTAATTTTTTGGATAATTGTTCGCCTTTCAATGCTTATTTGTGCCGGATACTCGTTTATTCACGGTGATTTGGTAATGGGTTTTGAAAGTGTATTTTGTTTTATATTTACTCATCTTTGGGATATGTTTCAAGTTTTCGGCAACGGCAGTTTTATTGAGGAAGTGCCGACGCTCAGCCAAACCATGCTTAATATTATTATATTTATAGGTATAGTAATCGGCTCGTATTTCGGCTTTTTTGATAAGATTTCTTGGTTTGATAATTTTATGCATATTATGTCGGGGCTTGTTTGCGCAGTTTTCGGCTATGATTTTGCGTGCATAATTCAGCGAAAAAAGGGTCAATGTGCGGCAACTTTGGCGGCGCTGTTTTCAATTATGTTTGCGCTTTCAATAGCGGTAGGTTGGGAATTTTACGAATTTTTGATGGACTATTTTCACGGCACAAATCTCCAACTTTCAAAAGCGGGAAATGAAACGGCAATGTTTGACATTTCAAAATATCATAACGAATATGGATACCTCGGTTTGGTAGACACAATGACGGATATGATGATGAATGCTGTGGGCGGATTAATCGGTATGGTATTTATGATTATTTTAAGAAACAGAAAAAAGGGCAAGAAAAAATAATGGCAAAGACTAAAGATTTAACTACGGGTAAAACTTGGAAGCTGCTTCTTGCTTTTGCACTTCCGACCTTGCTGAGTAATGTTTTTCAACAGTTTTACAATCTTGCGGATACGGCTATAGCGGGTCATATTCTCGGTGATAACGCACTTGTTGCAATAGGTGCAAGTTCAACGATTAACAGCCTTGTTTTAAGTTTTGCGTGGGGACTAAACGGCGGTTTCGGCATAATTATCGCTCAAAGTTTCGGCGCAAAGGATAACAATAAACTTAAAAAGAGCGTAGCAATTTCGCTTCTTATCAATGTGATATTTTCGCTTCTTGTTTTAATAGTTAGCGTTTTTGCAAGTAAGCCTATGCTAAAGCTTTTAAATACTCCGGCTGCAAGGCTTGATGAGGCTAACAGCTACATAGCGGTGATTCTTGCGTTTATTATTGTTCCTATGCTTTATAATCTTGAAGCAGTAATTTTGCGCTCGCTCGGTGACAGTAAAACTCCGCTTTACTTTTTGATTTTTTCAAGCGTGCTCAATATTGTGCTTGACTATGTACTTATTAAGTTTACAAATATGGGCGTTATGGGTGCGGCTGTTGCAACCGTGCTTGCTCAGTTTTTGTCGGTTGTGCTTTGCTTTATTGTTATTTTAAAGAATTTTAAAATAATTAAACTTTCTAAAGAAGATTTTAAATTTTCGTCTGCTTTGTTTAAAAATATGATGGGCGCCGGTATGGCGATGGCAATAATGAACTCGATTTTCTCCATCGGCTCAATTATTATGCAAGGCTCGATTAATGCACTCGGCGACGATATTATTGCGGCTCACCTCGGTTCAAGGAAAGTTGCGGAAATGTTTATGCAGCCGCTTGTAACTATAGGTACTGCCTGCTCAACATTTGTCGGTCAAAACTACGGCGCAGGTAAAATCGGCAGAATTAAAGAATCAATTAAATACAGCACGCTTTATTCGCTTATTTGGTCGGTTATGACCTTCTTTATTTTATGGTTTTCGGGCGGGCAGATTGCAAGGCTCGTAACCGGAAGTGCTTCTCAAATTGTGTTTGAGAACACGCAAATGTATTTGAGGGTTAACGCACCGTTCTATTTTGTTTTGGGGCTTTTGTTTACGCTCAGATTTTCAATTCAGTCGGTTGACAGAAAAGTTCCGCCCATTGTTTCAAGCACAATGGAACTTGCTTCAAAAATTGCGGCGGCTTATCTTTTTATTCCGCTTTGGGGATATTTCGGCGCTTGCATTGCCGAGCCGCTTAGTTGGACGCTTGGTGCGATTTACCTTTTGTTTGTGTTTAGAAAAGAATTCAAAAGGCTTGATACTATTAAACTCAATAAAGGAGAGAACGAATGAATCAGGAAGAAAGAATGAAAGCAAATCTTCCGTACAAAGCCTGGCTTGACGGCTTGGCTGAAAAAAGAATGGAATGTAAAAAGAAACTGAAAAAATATAACGAACTTGAACCTGACGATGAAAAAGGCAGGGAAGAAGTGCTTCGCTCCATTTTGGGAGGCGCAGGCAAAGGTCTTGTTATTGAGCAACCGTTTAGATGTGACTACGGTAAAAATATTTTTGTCGGTGATAACTTTTGGGTTAACTATAATCTTACCGTGCTTGATGTGGGTAGAGTTACGGTTGGCGACAATGTACTCATTGCTCCTAATGTTTCTATTTATACTGCAGGTCATCCGATTCATCCCGACAGCAGAAATTCGGGCTACGAATACGGAATTGATATTTCAATCGGCAGTAATTGCTGGATAGGCGGAAGCAGTGTCATTTGCCCCGGTGTGCATATCGGTGACAATGTTGTTATCGGCGCAGGAAGCGTTGTTACAAAAGATATTCCGTCAAATGTTATTGCAGTAGGCAACCCTTGCAGAGTATTGCGAGAGATTACAGAGGATGACAGACAATATTATTTTAAAGACAGAAGATTTGATGTAGACGATTTTGTTGCGCCTGTAAATATAGCAGAGTTGACATAATAAAAGACTGTGAGCAAAATTTGTTCACAGTCTTTTTTGAATTATAATGTATGGCTTTAATATAACCGTTTTTTTATTGTTCTTCAGGGAACATTACGATAAGAAGCATTTTAAACTGTTCCTTTGCGAAAACTGCGTGAGGTTTCTTTGCAGGCATAACGATTGTTTCACCTTCGTTTAAAATGTATTCCGTGCCCTCAATAGTAATTCTGCCGACACCGTCAAGTGCAACAACCATAGCGTCGCCGCCTGATTCGTGAGTGCTGATTTCCTCACCCTTGTCAAAAGCAAAAAGAGTGAGAGAATGGTGGCCGTTTTGAGCAAGAGTTTTGCTGACGATTTGACCCTTTTGGTAGCTTACTTCGTCCTTGATTGTGAGCACTGTTTTGTGCTCAATATTTTTGATTAATTTATCCATAATCTATATCTCCTTAGATTAATTATTGTTTTGCTTATGCCTTTTTACAAGTTCTTCAAGCATATGATTGTGCGATTTTTTGTCAATTTCATATTTAAGGGTAGGAATGACAGCCAAAACCATACCGATAGCCGGCGGAATTGAAATTAAAAACCACATGGCTTTTGAATAAGATGTAAAATCACTTGCAAAGTTTGCACCGTTTGCAATGGCTTCATTCATTTTGTTGATATTGATATCGGTATAACCTACCGCATCAAAGACATAACCCGAAATAATGGAAGAAATGCCGGCTGAAAATTTTGTAATAAAGCTTTGACCGGAGAAAAAAATACCGTCAGGGCGGTAGCCGTGGTGGTATTCCTCATAGTCAATACAGTCGCTTATCATAACCGATTGGCAAACATTAACTCCGCCGAAGCCCATACCCGTGCCAAAGAAAAGGACGCCGTCAATAATTACAAATCCGATTTTTGAAAGCTCAGTCGGTGCGACTAAATATACCACAAACAGCAGTGCAAATGCAATAGCACTTAAACCGCTGAAAAGGTTATATACTTTTTTGCTCTCATATTTTTTTATAAGAGCAGGTGAAATTGCCATTGAAACGAACTGACCTACAAAAAGTCCGCCGCCCAAAATGAGAACTATAACAAAAATATCTGACTTTGTAAATGCGTTTGCAAGGTTGCCTTTACAATAATAATATGTCAAAAGGGTCATTGCAATATTCATCATAAGTTGAAGCGGCGCACGAAGAAGACCGCTTATAAGGATACGGCGAAACGGTTTGCACTTCCACATAAGGGCAAAGCTTTCTTTCATGGTTTTTGTTTCACCGGTGTTAGGTACTCTCTCTTTAGTGCCGATACCTGCACATTCAAAAAGAAGCGATCCGATAATTGTTGTTATAATCGCTACTATAATAAAGCCCTTTTGAGCGTTAACATCAAGTTTTAATGCTGCGTTGAGCGACTGTGACAGCGCAACGATAGACACAACCACAAGACCGGCGCCGATTGAAGCGATAATTCTTGAAAGTGAAATAAGAGTTGACCTGTCCTTTTCATCTTCGGTTATGCGTGAAATGATACCCCAAAGCGGAATATCTCCTACTGTGTAGCTCATACCCCAAAGAATGTACGAAATGCTTGCCCACATGACAATAAGTACCATAGCCGTATGGTTGCCGTTCATTTTAGCTACGGCGTAGTTGCCGTTGAAAAACGATACGCAGGTGATAACACATATCACGATAGGTGAAAAAATAAGGTAAGGACGGCATTTGCCCCATTTTGTTTTTGTTTTGTCAACAATAGAACCCATCATAGGGTCATTGATTGCATCCCAAATTCGTGCTATCGCAAATATCCAGCCGAGCGCAATCGCAGGCAGGCAAATTACATTTTGAAAATAGTAGTAAAGACCGACTGCAACCACATTGTAAATCATATTTTGACCGAACATACCGGTTAAAAACATATTTCGCTCTTTTTTTGTATATGTTTGTGCGTTTTCCATAACAATCCCCTTAACAAGTATTTTTTATCAGTCGCAGTTTAACTGTTCAAACAAAAGAAGTTTTAAATCTTTCGGTATTTTTGAAATTTTTAAGGCTTTCAAAAGTTCTTCTTTAGTGTTTTTATCTTTAAACGGTTTATAACAATTCGATTTTTTAATTGTGCCTTCCTGCCAGCGTGAGAATGAAGTTATTACTCGGTCTTTGCAATTTTCTTTTTTGATAAGCTTAATATTGCAAAGCTCTATTTCAATATCGTTGTCGCAAAAATCAAGTTTAACGGTAAGGCTTTTGTTGCCGTTTATGATTTCAAAATCACCGCTGCATTTAACGCTTGCGCTTTCGATTTCTTTAAAAATCAGCGTATATTTTCTGCTTTTGTTTATAAGCGTTTCATCGCCGAAAGGCTTTTTTATAACAAGCTTTGCCGTGTTTGTACTCTCGTCAAACGAATTGATGATTTTTGTTTTAACATTATGTTCTTCAAAATCGACCTTGCCGTTATCCTCATAAAGAGTGTAAGTATTGTTGCCGTTAAATATCCAAAACTCAAGGTTTTCCGGGTTATTAACTTTATTGCCGCTGTCGTTTGAAAGAGGAATAACTGCGCCTTCTTTTGTAAGAACAGGGATAGAATAAAGCTCACGATTAAGCGTAATATTTATAGGACCGTGATATTTTTGAAGGGTGAAAATATCGGTAAAAGTACCTTTTGGAATATATGCTTTCACACTGCCCATATTCGTTTTTCGGCTTAGCTTTGAAGTGATAGGGCAGACGATTAATTCATCGCCGAACTTGTATTCGTTAGGCACATTGAATGCATCGTCACATTCGGGATATGAGTAGTACATCGGCTCGCAAAGGGCTGTGCCGTTTTTGTGGCAAATATAGTCGGCAGTAAAGAGGTAAGGGATAAGACTGTGCCTAAACCTGAGCCATTCTTTAGCATTTTCGCAAATATCCTGCCTGTATTTCCACGGTTCTTTGCCGAGCAAGTCATTTGAAGTTGAATGAAGCCTTAAAATAGGAGAAAATACACCAAACTGTATCCACCTGAGATAAAGCTCGTCATTGCGATAACCCAAGTGGTGACCGCCTATATCGTGACTCCACCAAAAGTATGCGGCATTTGCGGCATTAACGGTAAAATACGGCTGAAAGTCGAGCACTTTAAAATTTATTGCCGTGTCACCGCTGAAGCCTAAAGGGTAACGGTGCGAACCCAAGCCTGCATATCGTGACAAAATCAGCGGAAGCTGACCGTTTTCGGCATTGTCAAGAAAATGATAGTGGTTAAGCGCATTAAGCGGGTCAAGACCTTTAATGTCGCTCTTTTTACCTTGCTGCCAATCTATCCACCAAAAGTCAACGCCGTCCTTTTCATACGGCTTATGAACCTTGTCAAAATATGCGTTCCAAAAATCGTCGCTTTTGCAACTGAATTTTACAGGTTCACGGCTTTCGGGGTCAATGCCGACTGCTTTTGCAGTGTCCTCATACATATCTTCAAAAAATCTTATTCCGTCTGCAGGGTGAAGATTAAGCGTCACTTTAAGATTTCTGCCTTGAAGATTTGCCAAAAAGTTTTTGTAATCTTTAAAAAGTTCCTTGTTCCAGCTGTAACCCGTCCAACCGTTTTCTTTAATGCCGAATTGTTTATCTAAATCAACATAGTGCCAGTCCATATCAACCGTGGCGACGGTGAGCGGTACATTTTCCCTTTCAAACCTATCCATAAGGCTTAGGTACTCGCCATCTGTGTAGGCGTGGTACCTGCTCCACCAAACACCGAGGGCAAAGCGTGGAACTAACGGCGTACTGCCCGAAATGCTCAAAAAAGCTTTAACCGTTTGCCTATAGTCGTTGCCGTAGGCAAAGCAGTAATAATCTTTTCCGCCGTCTCTTGGGACAAAATGACCGCTTTCATCAAGCAAAGACGAGTTACTGTCATCAAGCAGGTATGCGCCGTCTTTCGTGATTAGACCGTCGTTAAGCTCAACTTTGCCGAAAGTGGCATCAAGTGTTCGCCTTGTGCCTTTAAGATTCTTTTGCTTTTTAAAGTATTGAACCTTGCCGCTTGATTTTATTTTTACACAAAGCGGTTTGTTGTTTTTTATTGTGAAAACAGCATCCTTTGTTTCAACAAAAATCTTATTGCCGCTTTTGGTTACTTTGAATTTTTCGACATTTTCAAATTTGCGGTTAAAAACAGTGAAACTCGCATCGTCATAAAATTTGTCAACTTCAACACGAATAAGACGAGAGGTTAAATATGTAATGCGAACATTGTTGATAATTTTTATTTGACTTTCATTTGCTTTTGCATTCGTTTTAGCAATAAGTGACGGCTTGAGCATAGCATTATCTCCAAATATTAAATATAGTAATATAATTATATATTATAGCAAATATCAATAAAAGTAAAGAATAATATAAAATAATTTTATGCATAATTGCCATATGTATAAAAACGGGTCGTCGGGGACGCCGAATCCTACATCGTCTAAAGAAATTCCCCAAAAAGCTTACGCTTTCCGGGGTCCCTGAATACAGATTTCCGTAGGGGTGACCTGCGGTCGCCTTTATAATGTGTTAACCGATTTAATAAAGCTTAAATATAAAAATAATAAGACCGTAAAGAAACGATGTGGCGGTGCCGTAAACAATAACCGGTCCGGCGATTGTAAACATTTGGGCGGCTGTGCCGAGAATAAAACCTTCGTGTTGAAATTCAAGCGCCGGTGATACAACGCTGTTTGCAAAACCGGTAATCGGCACGATTGTGCCGGCGCCTGCCTGCCTTGCGATTTTGTCAAAAACTCCGATACCGGTAAGTATTGCGGTAATAATAATTAATACGCTTGAAGTTGCGGATGATGTTTCTTTTTCGTTTAAGCCTGCATTTTCAAAAATTGTCATAAAAACCTGACCCAAAAGGCAGATTGCACCGCCGAAAAGAAATGCTTTAATGCAATTTAAAAGCTTTGGCGAGTTTGGACTTGCTTTATCGGTCATTTTGCTGTAATCGTCTTTGCTGATACTCATAAAATCACCCTTTTTTATTTATATAATTAATGTTTACAATATAATAATAAATATTCACTTGACTTTTTTGATTATATCTTGTAATATCATAATATACTATTTGTAAATTGAAATCGGAGGTGTACTTATGCATCTTATTGAAGTGCGTGATGTATACAAAATATATAATCCGGGTGAAAATCAAGTTAATGCGCTTGACGGCGTTTCACTTACTATTGACGAGGGCGAATTCGTTGCCATTATCGGTCAGTCGGGTTCGGGTAAATCGACGCTTATGAATATGCTCGGTTTGCTTGATACACCTACTCACGGCGAATATTATATAAACGGTAAGCTTGTTGACGATTTGACCGACGACCAAATGAGTGCCATCAGAAACGAGGAAATCGGTTTCATTTTCCAAGGCTTTAACCTTATTTCTTCGCTTACTGCGCTTGAAAATGTTGAACTTCCGCTTGTTTATCGTGGTATGTCGAAGCAGGAGAGAAGGGAAATTTCAAAGGATGCGCTTGAGCGTGTTGGTCTTGGAAGTCGTATGAATCATTTGCCGGCGGAAATGTCGGGCGGTCAGCAACAGCGTGTTGCGGTTGCAAGAGCTATTGCGGCAAGACCTCCTGTGATTTTAGCCGACGAACCTACAGGTAACCTTGATACAAAGTCAACAAAGGAAGTTATGGCAATTTTGCACGAGCTTAAAGACGAGGGCAGAACCGTAATTGTTATCACCCACGATAATGAAATTGCGGAAGAAGCTGAAAGAGTTATTCGTATTCGTGACGGTAAGCTTGTTGAGGACTATATCAATCCGGGCTACGAGGAAAAGTACGGCAGAGAGTCTAAGAAAGATAGCAAGAACCCTATTGATGAGGGATAAGTGTTTTTTAAAAAATATAAAAGCAATAATAGTATCGGGTTGTCGGGTTACGCAGACCTATACATATTTTTTCAGATGAACGCTGAGTTTTACTCGGCGTTTTTTTTCTGTAAAAAATTATTTTAATATTTTGTGCAATCGCTCTATGCGCAAAATGTGCATAATTTGAATAAAACGGAGAAAATAAATTTTTTTGAAGAAATTTTGACCTTTTTATAGCATTTTGAAGCTATATTTTGCTCTCTACACGCTGTTAGTGTAGGGAGTTTTTTCTTTTATCCCTGCAAATACGGTTTGGAGGTGTATAAATGTCACGAACGAAAAAGATAAGCCAAAAGGAGGTATGCGACGGACTTAGGAAGCTTGCATTCGGAGATATTACCGATGCGGTCGGTTTGCTTTTTGAAGACGAAGAAGAAATACTTTGTAAACTGCCAAAGCTTGATTTATTTAATGTCAGCGAAATCAAGCGACCTAAAGGCGGAGGGATGGAAATTAAATTTTTCGACAGATTAAAGGCAATCGACAAAATTAGGGAACTGGTCAGCGAGCAGGAGTGCAAAAAACCTACTTCTTTTTATGAAGCGCTTGAAAAAAGTGCAAAAGCAAGTCGTGGACAGTATGGGGAGGAATATGATGAGTAAATTTGTTCCTTTTTCAAGTAAACAGCTTGCGGTACTTAATTGGTGGTGCAAGGAAAGCGGAGTGTCAGACAAAAACGGAATAATTTGCGACGGTGCGGTAAGAAGCGGCAAAACGCTTTGTATGGGTATCTCGTTTATCTGTTGGTCGTTTTATAACTTTTGCGACACTTCGTTTGCACTTTGCGGCAAAACAATATCTTCGCTCAGGCGAAATGTTGTTACTCCGCTTATTCCCACTCTTAACGAACTTGGCTTTAAATGTGATTTGAGGATAAGCAGAAATGTGCTTACTGTTTCAAAAGACGGTGTGACAAATACTTACTATCTTTTCGGCGGAAGAGATGAATCGAGTGCATCACTCATTCAGGGTATGACATTGGGTGGCGTTATGCTTGATGAGGTTGCGCTTATGCCACGCAGTTTTGTTGAACAGGCATTGGCTCGTTGCTCGCTTGAAAATGCAAAGTACTTTTTTAACTGCAATCCCGAGCATCCCTACCATTGGTTTTATATGGAATGGATAAAAAAAGCCAAAGAAAAAAATGTTTTGTATATCCATTTCACTATGGACGACAACCCCTCACTGTCGCAAAGCGTTAAAGAAAGGTATAAAGGTCTTTATTCCGGTGCTTTTTATGAGCGATTTATTGAGGGTAAATGGGTCACGGCTCAAGGTCTTGTGTATCCTATGTTTTCTGCCGAAAGGCATATAAAAATGTGTCAAGGCAAAACAAGTCGCTACTACCTTTCGTGTGATTACGGCACGGTAAACCCGTTTTCACTCGGACTTTGGGGAGAGAGCGCAGGCAAGTGGTACAGAGTTGACGAATATTACTATTCGGGCAGAGATAACGGTATGCAGCAAACGGATGAAGAATATTACGCTCATCTTGAAGAACTTGCAAAGGATAAAAAAATCGAGGCATTGATAATTGACCCGTCTGCCGCATCTTTTATTCAAACAGTTTTAAGGCATGGCAAATACAAGGTTATAAAAGCTGACAATGATGTTCTTTCAGGTATTAACCGAGTTTGCCAAGCATTAAAAGACGAAGAAATTTATATTTCTCCCTCTTGCGGTGACGCAATAAGAGAATTTTCAATTTATCGCTGGGATGACAGTATAAGAAAAGATGCGGTAAAAAAAGAAAACGACCATGCAATGGACGACATAAGATATTTTGTTGCAACGGTTTTATCGCCGAATAAACAAAATAATTCTTTTGCTTCCGTTGCGATAGAAAGGAATTAAGATATGGGAATTTTAGATTTGAGGAAAAAGAAAAGTCAAAATTCTGATATTGCCTGCGCTGTTCAAACATCAAACGGCAGTGCTCATCCTTATTATCAGCTTTCAAGTTATATGCCGATTAACGGCGAATCAAGAGTTTATGTTGAGCTTAGAAACGCAGTACCTATTTTGGATGTTGCAATCAACAAAATAGTAAGGCTTTGCGAAGGTTTTAAGTTTGATACCGGAAATGAAAGGGTTGACGATATGATGAATTCATATTTTGAGTCAATCAATGTCGGCGGCAACCAAAAGGGAATAACCGCCTTTATTTCAAATTATCTTAACCAGCTTTTGACTTTCGGCACGGCTATAGGCGAAATAGTGCTTTGCGATGAGGGAATATATGCCCTTTATAACAGTGAGCTTTCGTCTATTGAACTTAAAAGAGCGGCTAACGGTATTGATGTTGACTTTTACAACTACGGCACAAAACTCGGTCAACCTAATTTGGTTTTGTATTCCGTTTTGAACCCTCAGCCGGGTGATTTGTGCGGAACGAGTTTGCTAAAAGGCTTGCCGTTTATAAGCGATATTTTGCTTGAAATTTATAACACTATCGGCGAAAACTGGAAGCACGCAGGAAACATAAGGTACTCTGTGGTTTGTAAGCCTGAAAATAACGGCGCTTATTCAAATGCGGGCGAAACTGCCAAAACCGTTGCAAAGGCTTGGAAAGACGCAATGGACAGCAACACGGTAAAAGATTTTGTTGCCGTTGGGGATGTGAGCGTTAAAGTTATAGGTGCAGACAATGCGGTGCTCGACAGTGAAATTCCGGTCAAGCAGCTTCTTGAACAGATAGTTGCAAAAACAGGACTTCCGCCGTTTATGTTGGGACTCAGTTGGTCATCAACAGAGCGAATGAGCACGCAGCAGGCAGATATTTTGACAACCGAGCTTGAATCGTACAGACGAATTCTTGAACCTGTTATTAAAAAGATAGGTAATATGTATCTTGCACTTAACGGCTTGCCTTACGAAGCAAAAGTTGAGTGGAAAAAGATTACGCTTCAAGATGAGTGTGAGCTTGCTAAGGCTCAGCTTTACACGGTTCAGGCGGAGAAAATCAGAAAGGAGTTAAATAATTGACAACAGGATATATTGAAAAAAGTTATGACCCGACCGACGAGGATATGAAAAAAATCAACTCGTTTACAAGGCGTGAATTTGATAAGGACAGTCTTTATACCTTTGATGTTGTTCTTTGCGACAACGATATCGACAGAGATTATGAAAAGTTTTCGCTCGGTGCGTTAAATCAGCTAAAAACCCTTTTTGTCGGCAAAACGGGTATAAGCGACCATTCGATGAAATCAAGCGACCAAAGAGCAAGAATTTTTGACACTTGGGTTGAAAAAATTGACGGTAAAAAGACGGCTGACGGTGAAGATTACTATTGCCTTAAAGCAAAGGCATATATGGTTAAAAACGAAGCCAACGAGCAGTTTATCACGGAGATTGACGCAGGAATTAAAAAGGAAGTTTCCATTTCCTGCTCCTCGTCAAAATCGACTTGCAGTATTTGCGGCGGTGACAGAAGAAAAGACAGATGCGAGCATATTTTGGGCAAAGAATATAAGGGCAAAAAGGCTTGCTCGGTTTTGGAGGATATTACCGACGCATACGAGTTCAGTTTTGTTGCGGTACCGGCTCAGCGTGGTGCAGGCGTGACAAAAGCATTTGACTTGTGCGGTTTTAACAGTGCAGATGAAATAGTTAACACTTTTAAAAATATGAAAGATGATACTGTGTTAACCAAAAGTCAGGCGGATAAGATTCTTGATTATATCAACGAACTTCAGGACGAAGCGCAACTCGGCAGAGAGTACAAAAAAAGTCTTTGCGACGAGGTTGTAAGGCTTTGCGCGGTTTCTATGCCTGCAATGGATATAAAAACTTTTTCAGGCATAGCGCAGGTTATGACATCAAAAGAACTTTTATCATTTAAAAAAGCTTTTTCTCAGTCAAACAGAGAAAAAACAGCAAATCTTCAAATCAAAAGTGAAGATAAAGCAAACAATTCGGTAAACCAATACAAATTATAATTTAGGAGGAATTTATTTATGGCATACGATACTATCAAAATTGAAAAAGGTTTATACACAACCGGTAAATCATTCACACAGGCTCTTGAGGAACTTGACCCATCTGAAAACTATGCAGGCACACCGCTTGAGGGTCTTGACGCCTATGAAAGACAGCTCAAGAGATTTAACATCAAGGTTTCGGGCAGAGATTGCGACACGGTTTCAAAGTTTTTTAAAACAACCGATTCTGCAGCTCTCTTCCCTGAATTTGTTTCCCGTTCAATTAAGCTTGGTATGCAGGACGATTGCACTATTGACAAAATCATTGCAACAACTACATATGTTGATTCACTCGACTACAGGTCTTTGTCGCTTGAAGACAGTGACCAAATGACAAGCTTTACCGCTGTTAATGAGGGTGGCAAGCTTGAAACGGTTGAGATTAAAGTAAGTTCAAATCTTACAAAGCTTAAAAAGTACGGCAAGATTATTTCTGCTTCATACGAGGCAATTAAGTTTCAAAAGCTTGATGTATTTTCACTTGCTCTCAAGCGTATCGGTGAAAATATTATGCATATGGAATTTGAAACTGCATTTGAAGCGCTCCCTGAAGAACAGCTCGGCGTTGTAAATATTGAGGGTACCGATCTTGAATATAGCGACCTTGTAAATCTTTACAATGCGGTATCGCCGTTTAAGCTTACAACTTTAATTATGAACTATAACACATATGCAAAGCTACTTAAAATGCCTGAATTCAGAGATGCAAACGCAGGTCTTGATTTTCACGGCACCGGCAGAATGATTACACCGTTTGGTGCAGAAGTGCTTTGCTCCGACAAGCTTGAAGACAATGTTGTTTTCGGTCTTGACAAAAATTATACAATCGAAAGAGTTATTGCAAGCGATGTCACAACCGAGTTTGACAAGCTTATTGATTGCCAGCTTGAAAGAGCAAGCGTATCGACTATCGTGGGCTTCAACGCACTTTATACCGACGCTTGCAAAATGCTTAAAAAAGCGTAAGGCAGGGTGAATAAATGACTGATTTAAGTTTGATAAAAAAAGATTTTATTATTCTTTCATCTTACAGTGAAGAAGAAGCAAAGCAGTTTGAACCGTTTATGGAAGCTGAGGCAGAATATGTAAGTTCACTTCTTAAAAATAAAGAGGATGAAAACAAAGCGTGCGTAGTATTTCTTTGTGCGGCAAGAGCATATTATCAGTGTCTTCTTACAAATCAGTCAGACGGTATTTCATCATTTAAAGCCGGCGATATATCATATTCGCTTGACACCGGCGAAGCGTTGGACAATGCAAGGGCAATATGCGACTTTGCCCTTGCAAAGTGTTCGGCTTTTTTAAAAGATGAAAGCTTTGCGTTTGAGGTGATTTGATATGAACATATCAAACATTATAAAAAGACAGATTGACAAAACAGGCAGCAATGCAGTTTTGAGTGACGGTAACTGGACTTCTATGCCGTTTAAATGTTTTCTTGAATCTTTATGGCGAAGAAAGAGCAGTATGTTTGACGATGATGTCAGTATGATTGGCGTATGCGAGGGAAGATATTATTTGTATATCGGACCTCTTACGCACGATATTACTTCTTTGAGCGATGACGCAAATCTTATCGTTGACGGCAAAAAGTTTTCTTTTATGCGAAGAAACAGTGTGAAAATAAATAATGAAGTTATTTATTTTACGGGAATTGCAAGAGAAGTTAAGGAGGCAAAATACGATGAATATTGATTTATTTGTTAACGAATTTGCCAAAAAGCTTAAAAGTGATGAATTTTTTAAAGATATAAAAATCGTCAAGCCTTTTGCAAATGCCTCGTATTCGGGTCAGATAAAGCAAAATGTCGTTGCGCTTTATTTGGGAAGCACACAGTTTTCTCCTTGCGAAATAGGCGACAACGCAAAAAGCGGAGAAGCAAGTATTCGTGCCGACATATATGTGCCGCATATCAATGCCGACTTTGCCAAAACGATTTTTTGCAATATTTGCAGAGTAAGCAGCGACTGCGATATCGTTTCGATAAAAAGCTACAAATGCGAATATTCAAAATATGCCAAAGCCGTAGTTTTGAAAAGTGAATTTACCTTTAAAACAAATTTTGAATTCGGAGGTGAAAGTGGTGGACGATGAATTTGAAAGAGCACAAATTATCAGCGAGATTATTCGCCTTGATCAAAATCGTTATGACAGCTCCACTGAAAATTGATGAAAGATTTTAAAATGCGATATAAAGATTTTGTTTTTCCTCAAAACCCTAAGCATATTGAGATTTCAAGTGAAAGAGATTTGCAAACAGAATCGATTTACGGTGAAAAAAGCAATGTGGAGGATATTGCTCAAAAGCCTATAAAAGTGACGGGAAACGGAACATTTTACGGAAAAGAAGCTCAAGAAGTTTGCGCTTACCTTTCCTATTTATTGAAGCAGGGAACAGCAGGCGAACTTCATTGTCCGTCGCTTTATCCTATTAATGCATACTTCAAAAAATTTGTTTACAGTCAAAATGCGACAAAAGACGGGATGGACTATTCGTTTTCTTTTGTTGAAGTTTGCAGTGACAAGAGGGAAAAAATCGAATTAGATTATACTGTCGCTAAAAGCGGTGAAAACGCATTTGATATTGCTTACAGGACAGGCGTGAGCATTGATATGATTATGGAAAAAAATAATTTTCCTACTCCTTTTGATATTAAAACCGGCGATAAGGTGGTACTTAAATGAAAATTGTTGTGATAACGGTTGATAAAAAAGTTATTAAACTGCAACACATAAAAAAGGCAGTTTTAACGCAGTCGGCAGATGCGGCTTGTGACAGCCTGAGTGTGGAGTTTGTTATGAAAAGCTTACCCGGCGAAATTGAAAGGGTAGAAGCGTATAAGGATGAAAAATTGATTTTTAGCGGCTATTGTGACTGCCAAAGGGCAACTGCCGACAAAAACGGTATTGAGCTGTATATTTACGCAAGGTCGAGTGCTTGTGTGCTTGTCGATAATCAGGCACAAGCTTATACATATAATCGACCGTCGGCACTTAGCCTTTATACAATTTATGCAAAACCGTATGGGTTTAAATGCAGTTTGCCTGATATATGCAGTTACAGGAAATATGAAGTGTCGGCTTCTTCTTCCCTTTTCGGAGCACTTAATAATTTTGTTTCAATGATAAGTACATATAAAATCAGAGTTAATACAAACAATGAAATTGTACTTTTGAAGCCGAGCGATAATACGGTTAAGCTTGATAATAACAAAATTGTTTCAGTCAAAAGTGTTATTAACAGGAGCGAGCCGATATCTGCCGTTCATTACAAAAAAGATGTTTCGCTTAAATATGACTGTCATACTCTGTCTAAAAGTGCGGCGGCAAACGGCTTTTTCAGGCAAAGATATGTTAACTTAGCTTCATATGCACCGTGGCAAAGAAACTATAAAATATCAAATATGTTTAAAGAGTCTTTCAAAAACTACAAGAATGTTGAACTTACCGTTTTGGGATATGTTGAGGAAGAACTCTATCAGCGTTTTAATATTCGGTGTGAAATCGGAAATTTTGACGATTATCTTTTATCTGAAAAGATTTATTATTACGATTCAAACGGCGAAAAAACAAAATTGATTTTGAGTAAAAATATTGATATCAAAGAGGTAAATTATGTGGATAAGTAAACAAATTATCAAAGAACAAACCGAACCCCCAACCCAGTGCGGAGAATTGACGATGAACATTGACGGCTCTATTGAAGCAACATCTACGGGAGTTGAGCGAAGCATAAGTGTTTATGCACCGTTCGGCTACAACGCAAGTGTTCCGAGCGGCACTCAGCTTCTTCTCAGTCAGGGCGGCGGGGAGCAGGTTTGTTTGGGTGTAAAAAGTGACGCCTCCGCATTAAAAATGGGTGAAATCAAAATTTCGTCATCTTTTGGCGGATATATTTATCTTAAAAATGACGGAAGCGTTGAAATTAACGGAGCAACGATAACGAAGGAGGGAAAACTTATTGAACGAAGTTAACGAAAAAATTGAGCAGACTTTAAAATCGTGCCAAAGTGCTTGTTTTTGCAATAAAGGAGAATTTTATCCCGACAAAGATTTCGGCTCAAAAATCAGGCAATCGCTTGATAATGAAAAATTGCTTTTATCGTTTGCAAGGTCTGCACTGAAAGATATTGACGGCGTTTATGTTAAAAACGCAAAATTTGACGGTGATTTTGTTTTTTTGGAGATTTTGGTAAATAATGAGCAAAGGCAGGTGAGTATAAAATTATGAATTGTACTTACAATGAAATACTCGACAAGATGGTTCAAGCTTATTTTGATAAAAGCGGACAAAAACTTAATGAAAATTCATTTGAATACAAGGTGATAGAAGCGGCGGCAAGTGAACTTTATTCGCTTTCGTGTTACGGTGATTTTATTTTGAAACAGGCCTTTGTTCAAAGCGCAAGCGGCGAGTATCTTGACAGGCACGGGTACATGAGAATGTGCGGAAGAAAAACGGGACGAAAGGCATCGGGTGTGCTTACATTCAGCGTGAGCGAAGCGCAAGACGATGATATTGTTATTGAAGAAAACACTATTTGTTCAAAACTCAGTAATCCGCTTATCAGTTACAAAACGCTTAATTCGGCAACGATATCGGCAGGTCAAACAAGCGTTGATGTAAGTGTTGAAGCTCTTGAAACAGGCGATAAATACAACGCTTTGCCAAATGAAGTTGCTGTGCTTGTCAATGCTCCGGCAAAGGTTGAAAGAGTTGCCAACAATAATGAAATCAAAGGCGGTACTGATGACGAGAGTGACAGCGCTTTCAGAAAAAGAATTATTGAAAATTTTAAGCTTCCTTTAAACGGATATAATGTTAAATCTATCGAAAGTATTGTTAAAAATCAGGAAGAATATGATGATTGCGTTGTGCTGCCGAGTGAAAACGGCGGTAATATTACTGTAGTTGTAGCAACAAATCACGATATTAACGATATGGACATATACACCATATCCCGTCTTATTCCTCAAATTCAGCTTTTTGGTATATATCTTACTGTTGAACAAGCAAAAAAATCAGATTTCAACCTGAAAGCAAAGGTATATGTTGATACGATTTTTGACAAAGAAAAACAGAAAGAGGAAATCTATACTGCTCTTTTTGAAATTCTTGACAGAAAGAAAATAGGCAAAACTGTAATTCTTGACGACCTTAAAAAGGCGGTGTTTAAAATTGATGGCGTAAATGATATCTCAATTCAAAGCGATAAATTGCTTAATGATAATGTAATCGTTTGCGGTGCAAAGGAATATTTGAACCTAACCGAACTGGAGGTGGAACTTTGTGTCGGATGATGCTTATTTAAGGATATGCGACTTGTTAAATAAAATTAAAGTCGATGCTTCAAACAATGCTGAAATTAAAGGCTTTGCCGGTGCAATTTCTGCAGGTTGCGACATTGTTAATAAAAAATTTTTGAATATATTTAATCAATTCTTTTTTGATTCAATGGGGCAGTACGGTATTGAAAAATATTGCTCGCTGTTTGGACTCAAAGAATATGATGAAGAAGAGCTTAGAAACAGTTTTTCAAAAAGCAGTGAAAATTATGTTTATAACGATTATAAAAGTTTGTATTCAAGAAAATATGTGCCGGGTGGTTCTTGCAAATGCAGAAAATTTGTAACGACGGTAACTCTCGGCGATAACGATTTTAACTATTTAAAAAAAGCGGTTGAATATCTTAACACTTATTTATGCCCCGGAGTTATTGCCGAATACGGAGGTGGCGGATATTCTTTTGATGATTTAGACTCGTTTGATTTTAGTGCAAACGAATGGGACTATTTGGCAACTGCGTCATTTTCATTTATTGACAGTTTGGGAGGTGTTTAAATGAGCAGTTCAAACAAAACAAGTTTAGGCTTAAATTTATGGAGCGGCAGTGATAAGCCGCAACGAATTGACTTTTGTAATGATAACGAGATTATCGACAGTCAAATAAAACAACATATTGAGGACACGCTTTCTCATGTGTCAAGTGATGACAGAACGAGATGGGATAAGAATGTGTTTTACGGTGCTTATGCGGGGAGCGGAAGTGAATATCAAACGATTAAAACCAAGTGTCCGTTCACTCCGCTTGCGGCTGTGGTTTTTGCACATAATACTCCGCCGTATGTCAGAGATACAAGTACAAATCAGGGTTATTCGTATTTCGGCTTTGCATCCGCTATTGCTTCAAGTTACGGAATGAAACTTAACCCGACGGATAAGACATTAACAGTTCCGCAACAAGTGAATACAATCAGGAATGAAGTTATGAGTTTAAATAACAACGGTACTGTTTATTGCTATTTGCTTTTTAGATAATTATGAGAAAACGCTCGGGCAAAAGCTTGAGCGTTTTGTTATCTTTTTTCTTGACTTTTTTGAATTTTTCGTATATAATCTTAATGCTATATAAAACGAGGTGTAGCTCAGCTTGGTAGAGCGCTGCGTTCGGGACGCAGAGGCCGCAAGTTCAAGTCTTGTCACCTCGACCAAAAATAAAAGACATCCGTAAGGGTGTCTTTTATTTTTTATATAACCAAACAAGACTTGAACTTGCGGCGACACATATTAATTAGCACTATTAAAGCTTTGTATAGTTACGACATTCGATGGACACCGTTAAGGAATATTTTATTTTTGAATTTGCCATTGGTTTTGTTCTTTTTCAAACGCATTTCTTCAAATTCCTTATTGTTAATGTTCTTGTAGTCTAAAATAGCACTTATTACCTCGACAAGATCACATAATTCTATGACATCATCTGAATTAGTAAATTCGGTTACTTCTTCCGTAAGTTTTTTCTTTAATTCATTATAATAATCAAAAGAATCAAGAATTACAAAATCCGGGTTATCCCCTTGCTGCTCTATTATATTGGGTATATTATCTCTTACAAGTTTATTCATTTTTTCGTACATAAATTAAATAGCCTCCATTATTAAAAATATTTCGTATTTCGCCTTTTAGATTAAATAAACTATATCATAAATTTTCGACATGGTCAATGAACCTAAAGAATTTGTATAGCTTTTAGTAATTAATACGGCAGACTTTTTGTTTTAAATTAGTTTAACCGAAAATATTTGTTAGCATATTTTAACCATATATTAAATAATTATATATTTTAAAATATAATCTTGAAACTCAGGCTTTTATACTGTATTATAATTAGTGTTTAATTTATAAACTCAGTGATAAAATAACTTTTGGAGGTGTTTTTTTGGAACAGAAAATTGACCTTGGGCAGATTGAGGGAGTTCTTGACGAACTTGCTCAGGTTAAAGGTTCTCTGATTACCATATTACAAAAAACTCAAGATATCTATGGCTATTTGCCGAAGGATGCAATCATTTACATAAGCGAGCGCACAGGAATTGCGGAAAGTGAAATTATGGGTGTTGCTACTTTCTATACCCAGTTTCGTCTTACCCCTGTCGGCAAGTATCTTATTATGCTTTGCCAGGGTACTGCCTGCCATGTAAATTCAAGTGAACTTATTTTGCAAACAATCAAGGATGAACTTGGCATAGAAGACGGTGAAACTACCGATGACGGTTTGTTTTCGCTTAAATGTGTTGCCTGTCTCGGCTGTTGCTCTCTTTCACCGGTTATGATGATTAATGAGAACACATACGGCTCACTCACTCCTGAGAAAACGAAAAAAATTCTTAAAGAGTTAAGGGAGGCAGAGTAATGAAAATTGTTGTAGGTGAAGGTTCTTGCGGTATTGCCGCAGGTGCAGAAAAAGTTAGGCAGGCGCTTTTAAAGCAAGATTTAAACGGCGCTAAGCTTACTATTGCAGGCTGCATAGGTATGTGTTACCTTGAGCCTATCGTTGATATTTACGAAGACGGAAAAGAAGTTAAAAGGCTTGTTCGTGTAACCGAAGCCGACGCTGAGAAAATTGCCAAATATGCAAAAACAGGCGATGAAAGTGTAATTTCTTCTCTCCTTGTTTCCGATGAAGATAAAGAATTTTTAAATAAGCAAACCCGTATTGCGCTTAGAAGATGCGGCATTATCAACCCTGACGAACTTTCAGATTTCGTTGAGGCTGACGGCTACACCGCTGTTAAAAAAGTGCTCACCACTATGAGCCCTGAAGATGTTATTGAAGTTATCAAAACTTCCGGCCTTGCAGGTCGTGGCGGCGCAGGTTTCCCGACTTGGTTCAAGTGGAATGCCGCAAGGCAGAGCGAGGGTGAGGAAAAATACCTTATATGTAATGCCGACGAGGGTGACCCGGGCGCATTTATGGACAGAGCCGTTATAGAATCTGACCCTCATACTCTTATTGAGGGTATGCTTATCGGTGCGTATGCTATCGGTGCAAAAAATGCAGTAGTTTATGTAAGAGCGGAATATCCTCTTGCTATTAAGAGGCTTGAAAGAGCTATTAAGCAGGCTACCGAAGCAGGTTATCTCGGCGACAATATTCTCGGTACAGATTTTTGCTGCAAAATGACTATTAAAGCAGGTGCCGGTGCATTTGTTTGCGGTGAGGAAACAGCGCTTATCGAATCACTTGAGGGTCACAGAGGTATGCCAAGGCTTAAACCTCCTTTCCCTGCTCAAAGCGGTTATTGGAGAAAGCCGTCAAATATCAACAATGTTGAAACTTTTGCAAATGTAAGCTGGATAATAAATAACGGCGGTGAAGCTTTTGCGGCTATGGGTACAGAGGGCTCAAAGGGTACAAAGGTATTTGCCGTTACCGGTAAGGTTAAGCGCAGCGGTCTTGTTGAAATTCCTATGGGTAAAACTTTGCGTGATGTTATTTTTGATATCGGCGGCGGAATGAAAGGCGACAAAGCGTTCAAGGCAGTTCAAATGGGCGGTCCGTCCGGCGGCTGTATCCCTGCAAGCCTTATTGACACCGTTATTGACTACAAGGCGCTCGGCGCAACAGGTGCAATTATGGGTTCAGGCGGCATGGTTGTTATGGACGAGGGCACTTGTATGGTAGGTATGGCTAAGTTTTTCCTCGATTTCACCGCTAAGGAAAGCTGCGGTAAGTGTATTCATTGCCGTATCGGTACTAAGCGTATGCTTGAAATTCTTACAAGAATTACCGAGGGCAACGGACAGCCGGGTGATATTGAACTTCTTGAAGAACTTTGCTACGGTATTAAGGACGGTGCGCTTTGCGGTCTCGGTCAAACTGCGCCAAACCCTGTATTGACTACTATTAAATATTTCCGTGACGAATACGAAGCTCATATTAATGAAAAGAAATGTCCGTCGGGTGAATGTTCTGCTCTTATTGAATATTCAATCGACAAGGATAAATGTAAGGGCTGTACTCTTTGCGCAAGAAATTGCCCTGTAAATGCTATTTCAGGCGAAGTTAAGAGCGCTCACACTATTGATGTAAACAAATGCATCAAGTGCGGAAAATGTATTGCTACCTGCCGTTTCGGTGCAGTAGTAAGAAAGTAAGGAGGGGCAGATAAAATGGAAAATGTAAAATTAACTATAAACGGTAAAGAAATCACTGCTCCTTTGGGCAGTACAATTCTTGAAGCCGCAAGGGCAAACGGTATCTATATTCCTACTCTTTGCTATGACGAAGCAGTAGAAGTTTACGGTGCTTGCGGTCTTTGTGTTGTTGAGGCACAGGGTATACCAAAGCTTCTTCGTTCCTGCTCGGCAAAGGTTAGCGACGGTATGGTAATCAATACCGAAAGCGAAAGAGTTGTTAAGTCAAGAAAAATTGCTATGGAACTTCTTATGTCGGCTCACGACGGCGACTGCATTGCTCCTTGCCAGCTTGCTTGCCCTGCAAATACAGATTGCCAGGGATATGTAGGTCTTATCGCTAACGGCGAATTTGACAGTGCGTTAAAACTTATTAAAAATAAAATTCCGCTTCCTGCTTCTATCGGCCGTGTTTGCCCTCACCCTTGTGAAAAGGCTTGCCGCAGAGGCAAGGTTGAAGAACCTATCAATATTGTTCAGCTCAAGAGCTTTGCTGCCGACCTTGACCTTAAAGGTGACAGCTACATTCCTGAGTATGCGCCTAAAACAGGTAAAAAAGTTGCCATTGTTGGTGGCGGTCCTGCAGGTTTAACTTCTGCTTATTACCTTGCTCAGCTTGGACACGAAGTTACCGTATTTGATATGATGGATAAAATGGGCGGTATGCTTCGCTACGGTATCCCTCAGTATCGTTTGCCAAAGGAAGTTCTCGATTCTGAAATTAAGCTTATTGAAAAAACAGGGGTTCGCCTTTGTAACAATGTTAAGCTTGGCAAAGATATTACTCTTGAAAACCTCAAAAGTGTAAACGATGCCGTTATCCTTGCTCCTGGTGCTTGGAAGTCAACTCCTATGCGTGTTAAGGGTGAAGATGCAAAGGGTGTCTACGGCGGTATAGATTTTCTTAGAAGTGTAATTCAGGGCAAATCTGTAGAAATCGGTGAAAGAGTTGCTGTTTGCGGCGGCGGTAACACCGCTATGGACGCTTGCAGAACTGCTGTTCGTCTCGGCGCTAAGGAAGTTTATGTAATTTATCGCAGAACCGAAAAGGAAATGCCTGCGGAAGAAATTGAAATTAAAGAGTCTAAGGAAGAAGGCGTAACTTACAAGTTTCTCACTAATCCTCTTGAAATTCACGCTGAAAACGGTAAGGTTTCGGGTATGACCCTCCAACTTATGGAACTCGGCGAGCCTGACGCTTCGGGCAGAAGAAAACCGGTTGCAATCGAGGGCAAAACCGAATATATTGCGCTTGACAGCGTTATTATGGCAATCGGTCAAAAACTTGACAGCACTGATTTTGACGGCGTTGTTGACCTCACTCAAAGGGGTACAATTTCAGCCGACGAAGATACTTTTGCAACAAATCTTGACGGCGTATTTGCCATCGGCGATGCAACAAATAAGGGTGCTTCAATCGCTATAGCCGCTATCGGAGAAGCAGATAAGTGCGTTAAGGTTGTTGACGCTTACTTAAACGGCGAAACACTCGATTTCACCGAGCGCTATATCAGCAAGCGTGACGAGGATAAAATCGACTTTTCGGGTAAAGATAAAGAGGCACAGATTGTAGCTTCGGTTCTCCCTGCCGAGGAAAGGAAACATACTTTTGATGAAGTTTCACTCGGTTTAACAGTTGAAGAAGCTAAGAAAGAAGCTTCAAGATGCCTTGAATGCGGTTGCCGTGAATATTTTAAGTGTAAGCTTTTGAGCGTTGCACAGAGGTACGATATTCACCCTGAGCGTTTTGCGGGTGAAATGCCACAGAAATATACTAAAGACAATAACTCATTTATCGAAAGAAATACTGCTAAATGTATTCTTTGCGGTCTTTGTGTTCGTTCCTGCCGTGAAGTTGAGCAACTAAGCGTTCTCGGTCTTCTCGGCCGTGGCTTCAAAACAAGTGTAACTCCTGCTTTTGCTTTGCCGCTTGACCAGACAAAGTGTACAAATTGCGGTCTTTGCGTAAGCCTTTGCCCAACCGGTGCGCTTACAGAAAAGTCAAATCTTGCAAAGCAAGTTCCTCTTGCGGAAAAGTATTCGCTTGAATCTCTTGAATTTGACGGCAAAAAGTGCGAATATCTTGTATCTCGTTACGACGGTAAAATTCTTCGTGCCGTTCCTCATAATGAAAATGCAAGAAAGCAAAATATCACAAGAGAAACAGTAATTTCAAAACTCAGTTAAGGAGCTGTTTTTAATGGATGAATTTAAAGTAATCGAAATTAAAAAAAGCGTTTTTGAAAATAATGATAGAGAAGCCGATAGGGTAAGGGATAGGCTGAAAAAGGAACACACTTTCCTTTTAAATCTTATGTCTTCTCCGGGTTCCGGCAAAACAACTACTCTTAAAGCTACCATTTCCCGTCTTAAAGATGATATGAAAATCGGCGTAATGGAGGCTGATATCGATTCTTCCGTTGATGCAAAAGCTATTGCCGATACGGGTGTTAAATCTATTCAGCTTCACACCGGCGGTATGTGCCATCTTGACGCAGGTATGACGGAGCAGGGCATTGACGAGTTCGGTACTTCCGACCTCGACCTCGTTGTGCTTGAAAATGTCGGCAACCTTGTTTGCCCTGCCGAGTTTGACACGGGTGCTGTTAAAAATGCAATGATTTTGTCAGTACCGGAGGGTGACGACAAACCACTCAAGTATCCGCTTATGTTTTCAATTTGCGATGCGATTCTTATTAATAAAATTGATACAAAGAGCGTGTTTGATTTTAACGATGACGCAGTGGTTGAGCGTATCAAAAAGCTTAACCCAAAGGCAGAAATTTTCTTTATCTCTGCAAAAACCGGTGAAGGCGTTGACGCTTGGTGCTCCTGGCTCAAGGCACAAGTTGACGAGTGGAATAACTGATTTTATATAAAAACAAAGCCTCCGAGAAAACGGAGGCTTTGTTTTGTAGCTTTCTGTCGTTTATTGACAAAAAATATCATATATATTATAATTTTCTTTGGACAAAGGATACTGTCGAATACGGTGGACGGTTAGCCCTCTTTTTTTATCCAAGAGGGTTATCATCCCTCTTGAGAATTAATCTGAGGAGGGAGATATTATGGAATATGCAACAATAATTACATTAGTACTTATTATTACACTTGTTCTTATAATAAAAAAATAACCGCCCTGCAGTCTACCAAACATAGGACGATTATTTTTATCTAACTATTGTGGGCTAACCGTCTATCCGATAAGCCCTTTGTCTATAATTATATTATCATACATATTTTTAATTGTCAACACGCTGGGCGTGTTTTTTTATTTCTTTAAAAATGAAAACAAACCGCCTTTTTTCTCATAAGGCTCGCTTTCAAAGGCTGTAACATCATAACCGGTGTCACCGATTGCTTTTCTGATTTTTGCTTCGTCAATCGCTTCTTCGCTTATAATTTCGCAAGAGCCTTTTGTATGAGAAGAACTTACTTTTTTAACTTTAAAGTTTTTTCTTACTACATCATTTATGTGCGATTCACACATACCGCAAGCCATACCGTTAATACCAAGTGTCGTTTTAATCATTGTCAAACATCTCCTTTAGTTAGTTTTCTCTAACTGTCTTGAGTGTAGCACAATGATTATTATTTGTCAAGTATAGTATGCTGTCTTTCAGTCAACAAATTTGGCAGTTATCCTTAGTAAAAAGCGACCTAAAATATTGAAATAAATATCAATATCGTGACGCAGTCACGCACCTTGCAGAGGGGATTATTAAGGGGACTTGATGCCTAAGCATCACTCCCCTTAATTTGTTTTCTTGGCGCAACCGTTCTTTTGCAACCAAAAGAATGGTTGTAAGTATAAATGAAAAATATCTTAATATTAAAAACGGGTCGTCGAGGACGCCGACCCCTACTGTATTTGCTTCAAAAAATGTTGCAAATTACAGTTTATTCTCCTCCTCATATTCCTTTGAATACTCAACATTCTGTTCGCTTGGAATCGGTACGCCCATTTCCGTTCTGTCGTCTGGTTGAACAGTTGGGTTCGTGATTGATGTTAAATATTTACCTGTCAAATCTGTATTTTTATTTAGCTGATATTTCTTTTTGTAATCTTTTTTCATAAACTCACCGAGTTTATTATTCACAAAAGTTCACTGATTATTACATTTGAAACGAGCATACCGTTTGGCGTAAGCGCAATATTGTTTCCGATTTCTTTCATAAGCCCCATTTTTACAAAACGAGAATAATCGCCTTTAATCAAACGCTTGTCAACTCCGCAGTTCAGCCTTAAACCGAGCATAATTTTTTCTTCGTCAAGGTCAACTTCACCCTCGCTTTGAAGCTTAAAATCAGTATCATAATAAAACCTTTTGCCACCCCAAAATGAGTGTGCACTCTTGCCTAAACCGAGGTAGGGAACAAGTTTCCAATATTTTGTGTTATGTCTGCTTTCAAATGACGGTTTTGAAAAATTGCTGATTTCGTATTGATTAAAGCCGAGCTTTTTAAGGCTTTCAATCGTTTTTAAATACATTTCGCAAACAGTGTCTTCATCGGGAAGGGCGAGCCTGTCTTTCATCGTGTAAAAGCGTGTGCCCTCTTCAATTTTGAGCATATATGCGCTGATGTGTGTAACATCCATTTTGCCGATAAAATCAAAAGTATCATCAAGAGTGTCAAGCGTTTGTTTAGGTGTGCCGATCATAACATCAAGGCTGATGTTCGTTATTCCTGCCGCTTTGGCATCGTTTACCGCTTTTGCAACTTCGCTTTGCCCGGCACTTCTGCCAAGCGCAAACCTTTCCTCATTTCTTGCGCTTTGCATACCGAGGCTGACACGGTTAATGCCGAATGAAGCGTAGTCGCAAAAATCTTTTTCAAGGTTTTTTGACGGGTTACATTCAATCGTAATTTCAGCGTTTTTGTCAATGTCAAAATGTTCTTTTGCATTTTTCAAAATCTTGCCGATAAGCCTGCTTTCAAGTATTGACGGAGTGCCGCCGCCAAAATATACCGTGTCAAACGAACCGGAGAAATTTCCCATAGTTTCAATCAACTCGTCGGCATATTTTTCGGCTTCTTCTTCATTATATTTCACACTGTAAAAATCGCAGTACGGGCACTTTGATTTGCAAAAGGGGATATGAATATACAATCCTGATTTTTCCATTATGATGTCACCTTATTAAAAAAGGGCTAACGATGTTAGCCCCTACGATATTCTTTATATTTAGAATGATGAAAAATTATTCGTCTGCCTCAGTTGAAAGAAGAACACGGTCGTTGTCAAAATCTTCACCGCCGGATGTAATCTTAAATTTGGCAAGCAAGTCAGCCGTTGTAAGATTTTTCTTTTCTTCTCCTGCAACATCATAAATAATCTTGCCCTCGTTCATCATAATGAGGCGGTTGCCTATGTTAATGGCGTCTTTCATATTATGAGTAATCATAATTGTGGTAAGGTTATCCCTTGCAACAATTTTTTCAGTAAGGTCAAGAACTTTTTTCGCAGTTTTTGGGTCAAGAGCCGCCGTATGCTCGTCAAGCAAAAGAATTTTTGGCTTTTTAAGCGTAGCCATAAGAAGTGTTACAGCCTGCCTTTGACCGCCGGAAAGAAGACCTACTTTTGATGTAAGCCTTGTTTCAAGACCTAAATCAAGACTTTTGAGTACTTCAACATATTCTTCTTTCTCTTTTTTCGTAACGCCAAACGCAAGCCCTCTGTGCTGACCTCTGCGCTTAGCAAGAGCAAGGTTTTCAAGAATTTGCATATCAGCCGCAGTACCGTTCATAGGGTCCTGAAAAACTCTGCCAATGTACTTTGCCCTCTTATGTTCCGGAAGTTTTGTTACATCGATTCCGTCAACTTTAATTGTACCGTAGTCAACAGGGTAAACACCGGCAATCATATTAAGCATAGTCGATTTACCTGCACCGTTGCCACCGATAACGGTTACAAAGTCACCCTCGTTAAGCACCAAATCAATGCCACGAAGTGCCTTTTTTTCATTAATTGTGTTAGGGTTAAATGTTTTGTACACATTTTTAATTTCAAGCATTATTTGTTGCCTCCTTTTTGCTTAATATGCTTTTGAGCATATTGATTTTTAAGGTAAGGAATACCAAGGAAGACGGCAACAATAGCAGCAGAAAGAAGCTTGAGGTCGTCAGTGTTAAGACCGAGACTGATAACAAACTGCATAACTATATAATAAATTATACCGCCGAAGGCAACTGCGAGAAGCCTGAGCGCAAAGTTTTTGAAAATTTTGCCGAAAATAACTTCACCGATAATAACAGCGGCAAGACCGATAACAATCGCACCTCTGCCCATATTTACATCTGCAAAGCCTTGATACTGCGAAAGAAGACCGCCGGCAAGTGCAACAAGACCGTTTGAAAGCACAAGTGCTGCTATCTTTGTTAAGTTAATGTTGATACCGTTTGCCCTTGACATATTTTGGTTGCAACCCGTTGCACGAATTGAATGACCGAGTTCCGTGTCAAAGAACCAGTAGAGAACGGCAATAATAGCCACAACAAATATAGCCGCAACCGCAATGGCTTTTGTAATATTTGCCATACTTGCAATAAGATTATACTTGTAAGGTGAAAGCGCCTGGTTAGATTTGCCGAGAATTCTAAGGTTAACCGAATAAAGCGCAAGCTGAGTCAAAATACCTGCAAGTATCGGCGGAATACCAAAAGCTGTGTTTAAAAGACCGGTAATAAGGCCCGCAACACAACCGGCAAGAAATGCAAAAACAAGTGCAACATAAACATTTACACCGTTAATCATAGCAACGACGAGCACCGCACCGCCTGTTGCGAGTGTACCGTCAACTGTTAAATCGGCAAAGTCAAGCACTCTGAAAGTGATGTAAACGCCGATTGCCATAATTCCCCAAATAAGTCCCTGACCTATTGCACCGGGAATGGCACTGATAAAAGCTCCCATAAATTTAATTACCTTTCAATAAGTAGTTTAAAGAGCAACAAGATTTTATCTTATTGCTCTTTATTAATTTAAACTTATTATACTTTAAACTGCTAAATTAGTCAATATAAAAACACGAATAAACAGCCATTAATAGCATCGCCGATGATTTTATTCAGCGCTCATATCGTAAGCCTGGTAGTTGTCAGGAACAGAAGCCTTGAACTCATCAGCTTTATCTTTATTGTAGTAATAAGTAAGGTCGTTAGACTGCTGAATATTCATTGTTGCAGGGTCTGTACCCTTTGTAAGAATTTCGTAAGCCATTTCACCGGCTTTTTGACCGATGTCATAGAATGAAATTGAAAGAGTAGCAACTGCGTTAGTTGATTTAAAGATACCCTCTTCGCCTGCAATGATAGGAACATTTGCGTCTGCACAAGCTGCGTCGATTACACCGCCGTTTGAAGCTGCTGTGTTGTCAGTCGGAATGTAAATTACATCTGATTCGCTTGCTGCCTTTTTAGCAACAGATGCGATATCGTTTGAGTCTGAGAATGAGTAAAAGTTACATTCAACGCCTTTCTTTTCAAGTGCAGCCTTAACACCGTCAACCTGATACTGTGAGTTAGCTTCGGCTGAACAGTAGATTGCGCCGACTTTCTTTGTGTCAGGGAAAAGGTCAAGAATCATCTGAGCTTGGTCTGCAAGCGGTGCAAGGTCAGATGTGCCTGTAACATTAATGCCAGTCGTGCCTGTAGGCTCCATTTCAATATCAAGCGCAGTGCCGAAGTCGGTTACAGATGTGCCGATAACAGGAGTTTTGCTTGCTGCTGTTGCTGTAGCTGCTGCTTGGAGAGCAGGAGTAGCGTTAGCCAAAATAAGGTCGTCGCCTGCAGATACAAACTGGTTAACGATTGTAGCGCAGTTTGCCGAATCGTTAGAAGCGTTTTGATAATCAAACTTGATTTCGTTGCCGTCAGCTTTTGCAAGTTCGTTGAGCTTGTCCTTAAAACCTTTAGTAGCCTTGTCAAGTGCTTCGTGCTGAAGGAGCTGACAAATGCCGATGTTAAAGGTTTTGCCTGTTGCGGTATCGTTTGATTTTGTTGTTTCTTTGCCTGAGTTTTGTGAACAGCCTGCGAACGCTGCGCCTATCATAAGTGCGCTGAGTGCTATGGCAGTCACTTTTTTAACTACTTTGTTCATAAAATATTTTTCCTCTCTGTTTTGTAATGATTACTTTAGCGCCTAAAAGCGTTAAAGTTTATGTTCTTAGTTTAACACCTAAAAGCGTTAAAGTCAACACCAATGTTATTTTTTGTGCAAAGAGCATAAAGAGGAAAACACTTTTTTGGAAAATGTTACAAAGGAATGATTTTTGAATGATAGATAAAACAAAAAAACCTGCCATTTATGTATGACAGGTTTTTGTTGGCGTCCCAGAAGGGAGTCGAACCCCCGACCTTTCGCTTAGGAGGCGAACGCTCTATCCAACTGAGCTACTGAGACGAATATTAAATTATTTGCACTTTAACTGATGCACAACCTATGCGATTTTAAACGCTTTGCAAAGCATATTTTTGCATATTGTCGCAACACCTATAGCAAAAAAGACACCGTTTAGGTGTCTTTCTGTTGGTGACCCGGACGGGAATCGAACCCGTGTTACCGCCGTGAAAGGGCGGTGTCTTAACCGCTTGACCACCGGGCCGTTGGTGGCTTTAACTGGATTCGAACCAGTGACACTGCGGGTATGAACCGCATGCTCTAGCCAACTGAGCTATAAAGCCATATTGCAGCTCTGTCTCAAGTGCAAGTGAGATTATACAGTATAAATCAAGATTTGTCAACACTTTTTTAAATCTTTTTTTAAAATATTATTTTTCGACAAAAAATGACACTTTTTTGCATAAAAAGCTGAAAAGTGTGCACAAATGTTTGACTTAATTTGCCCGGTTTGATATTATATTATTAACCGGAACGGGTAAATGATATTCACCCCTAAAAATTTGTTTTATTTAAAATGAGGTTTTTACTATGGAAAAAATAAGTAAAAGGCAACAGGAAATATTCAATTTTATTAAAGGAAGGCTTGATGAAACGGGAATTGCTCCGTCAGTTAGGGAAATAGGCGAGGCTGTGGGTTTGCGCTCAACTTCAAGCGTGCAATATAATCTTAACATTCTTGAGGATGCGGGTTATATCGTTCGTGACGCAAATTTAAAAAGGACTGTTCGTATTGCTAATATGAAGTCTGCTGTCAGCGTTCCGCTTGTGGGTACGGTTACTGCCGGTATGCCTATTCTTGCAACTCAAATGATTGAGGACTATATTCCGGTTTCCGGCGTAAGCGGTAACAATCTTTTTGCACTTAAAGTTAAGGGTGAATCGATGATTAACGCAGGCATACTTGACGGCGATATTGTTATCGTTGAGCAGTGTCCGACTGCTGACAACGGGGATATTGTCGTTGCGCTTGTCGGCGAAGAAGCGACTGTTAAGCGATTTTTTAAAGAGGACGGTCATTTTAGGCTTCAACCCGAAAATGATAAATTCGAGCCGATTATTGTAGAAGAATGTGCAATAGCAGGCAAAGTTAAGGCGCTTATTCGCAACTATTGATATTTTTTACACAATATGTTAAAATTCTTGATAATATTATTGTATATAATATAGTTAATATATTTATTTAGGTGGTTATAATTATGGCAGAATGCAGTCATGACTGTTCATCTTGCGGTGAAAACTGCGCTTCAAGAAAGGCTGAGCCTAAAGATTTTTTGAAACCGATGAACAAGTATTCAAATATTAAAAAAGTTATAGGTGTAGTAAGCGGTAAGGGCGGCGTAGGCAAGAGCCTTGTTGCGTGCCTTCTTGCCGAAAAGTGCGCTAAGGCAGGCTTAAAAGTGGGTGTACTTGACGCAGATATTACCGGTCCGTCGGTGCCTAAAAGTTTTGGTATTACCGAGCGTGCAATGCAAGATGAGGAATGTCTTTTGCCGGCAGTAACAAGCGACGGGATTAAAGTTATGAGTATCAATCTTCTTCTTGAAGATGTTAATTCTCCTGTTGTTTGGCGTGGTCCTGTTATAAGCGGCGTTATTGAGCAGTTTTGGAGTGATGTTCGCTGGGGCGAACTTGATTATCTTTTTGTCGATATGCCTCCGGGAACAGGTGATGTTGCGCTCACTGTTTTCCAAAGCTTGCCGATTGACGGAATTGTTATCGTTTCAACTCCGCAAGATTTGGTTAAAATGATTGTTAACAAGGCATATAATATGGCAAAGATGATGAATGTGCCGGTACTCGGTCTTATTGAAAATATGAGCTATTATGTTTGCCCTAATTGCGGCGACAAAATCAATATTTTCGGCAAGTCACAGATTGATGAAACTGCGGCGGAACTCGGTGTTCCCGTCCTTGCTAAGCTTGCGATTAACCCTGAAATCAATGCACTTGTTGACGAAGGCAAAATCAGCGAAGTTGAAGCGAGTGAGCTTGACGATTTTGTAGAACTTTTAAAATAAGCTTTTGGAGGTTTATTATGTCTAAAAGGAAAGATTATATAAGCTGGGACGAATATTTTATGGGCGTTGCAATTCTTGCTTCTCAAAGGAGTAAGGACCCGAGTACTCAGGTCGGTGCTTGTATCGTTAATGACGATAACAGAATTATGAGCGTCGGCTACAACGGTTTTCCGAGGGGTTGCAGTGATGACGAATTTCCTTGGGAGCGTGAGGGCAAAGTTACAACCGATACAAAGTACCCTTATGTTTGCCATGCCGAGCTTAACGCTATTCTCAACGCAGGCGGCAACAGCTTAAAGGGCTGCCGAATTTATGTTGCGCTTTTTCCTTGCAATGAATGTGCTAAGGCGATTATTCAGTGCGGCATTAAAGAGGTTGTTTATATCAGCGACAAGTATAAAGATACGGAAAATGTTAAAGCAAGTAAGAAAATGTTTGAGTATGCAGGTGTAAAGCTTACTCACTTTGCATCTGATAAGAAACTTACTATTGATTTTAATGCAGACACGATATGAGAATTTGATGCGGGAGGATGATATCCTCCGCTACGGCAGTCTAAATGATTAGAATTTTCGTAGGGGCGAATATTATTCGCCCGTCAAGATATTGTTCTTATTAATGTGATTTATAAATGAAAAGGGTCGTCGAGGACGCCGACCCCTACATAAACATTAAATTAATGGCTACTACATTATGAGGAGAAACAATGAAAGAAATAGACATCTACGATTTTGACAAAACTATTGTTCCGTTTGACAGCGGCTCGCTTTTTTGGGGTTATTGTATGCTCCGTTACCCGTGGATAATCTTGCTTTTACCGCTTTGGGCGGTGCTTGCGATACTTATGATTGTAAAGGTGATTAACTTTACAACTTTTAAGAAGCTATTTTTCTGTTTCGTGGCTTTTATTCCGCTTGAAAGTGCAGTTAAAAAGTTTTGGGACAGGCATATTCACCAAGTACATAAATGGTTTAAAATTCGCAAAAGGCACGCCGTAGTAATCAGTGCCTCGCCTGACTTTTTGCTCGAAGAAGTGCAGAAAAGGCTTGGCTTTGAGGACCTTCTTTGCACCCGTCATAACCGCAAAACAGGCGTGATTATCGGTGAAAATTGCAGGGATGAGGAGAAAGTAAAACGCCTTTACACTCTTTATGATAAAAACAGCATAAAAGTTTGTGATGTTTACTCCGATTCGCTCAAACACGACAAGCCGATTTTTTCTCTTGCAAGTGAAAATTGCTACCATATTGTAAACGGTGAAAAAATACCGTTCAAGTTTGAAGATGTTTACCAAAATTAAGCGTTTAGATTTTCGTAATGTTTTTTAATAATACTATGTAGGGGTCGGCGTCCCCGACGACCCTTATTTTTTGTGGTTGATTAATATGAAATATTTTTTAAGAATTTGCATTGTGCTTTTGATTGCACTCGGAGTAGTTTTCGGCTATTCCTACTACTATCGTGAAAAAAAGAATAATGAAACCATTGTGCTCACAACCCACGCTGTTTCTACTGCTCAAGAGGGTGAAACAACGACTGAAGACAGCAAAAATGTTGTTTATGATGACAACGGCTTTGAACTTTTCACCGACGGTGACAAGGGATATATCGTTTATAATGATGTTCAAAAAGAGCTTGACAGTTTTGGCTGGGTGCTTAAACAAAAGCCGCTTGATATTTATTTTGGAGATTATGACGGCGACAATGAAAATGAACTTCTTTTGATGTACGCTTCGGCTTCAAGTGAGCTTAACAATGCGCTTTTACCGCAGGATAAGGACGATTTTTCAAGCACTCATCTTTATGTTGCTCTTGTAAAACCGGTAACGGACAGCGAGGGCAAGCAAGATTTTAAGGTTGTTTATGCCGACCAAAAAACTTGGAAAAAGCCGTTTGAACTGGCTATCAACGCCCAAATGAATCAACTGAAAAGTTGCGATAAATTCGTTCAGTTTGTTATGGACGATAATGATGTCGATTTGAGTTATAACGACAAAACGGGCATTTCCGATAATAAATATGTTTATTACGCTTTGGCTGTTAAAAATTCAAACAGCAACGGCTATCAAAAGTTTATCAAGTGGGGCAAGGGTAACGGCTACTATTATCTTGGCGAGGATGGCACTTTGCAGCTTGATATTATGGTGCTTGCTTATTATGACGAAGAGCCGAGTAAGGCACAGTATGTCGGTAATATTCACACCGGTATAAGCGTTAACAGTCAGGGCAAGCTTTCGATTACACCGGGAACCATTGAATTTATTCCAAATGAAAAATATGTTGCCGCCGACCCAAGAAAAAGTACAAGTGAAAAATTTACATACATAATTAATAACAGTTCGTCAGATACTTTTAACACTAATGATAATTATATAGACTGGCTTGAAGCGTCGATTGATGTAAGCCCTTATATTAATGAGCAAACACTTTCTTTTGCAAATCTCGATTCGCAAATAAAATGTGTTGATAAAGTTAAAGTTACTCAGTCGAGTATGTCATTTTTCGCCAAACCGGGTTTCGTTTTTTCAGACAGAGTGCTTAAAAACGGTGACTTTAGCGTGGTTATCAATTCGGGTACGGATGATGAATATGACATTGTTTATAAGGCTGAAATAAAAGAAAAAGACGGCGTAAGCCTTATTAAACTTACTTTTGACAGAAAATATACAAGGGATGAACTTAAAAACATAGTTGTCAAATTCGGCGTTTAGTATTTATTAAATTTGGCTAAACTTATTTTGTCAATTATTGAACAGAAAATGATTTTGTGTTATACTTTCCTCACAATTTATAATTAAGGTGCAATGTATGAAAGAAGTTATTATCACAGCCGATTCCACCTGTGATTTACCAAAAAGTATAATAGAAAAAAATAATATTGTCATAATTCCTTTGTCAATTTTACTTGGTGACAAAACTTATACCGATGGAGTAGATATTTTTCCGAACGATATTTATGATTTTGTAAAAGAAACGAATACTTTGCCTAAAACTTCTGCAGTTACTCCGGCTCAGTATTTTAGTGCGTTTGAAAAAATTACAAGTCAGGGTAAAGCAGTGGTTCATATCAGTCTTTCATCCGCAATTTCATCAAGTTATCAAAATGCTTGCCTTGCAGCAAATGATTTTGATGATGTTTTTGTTGTCGATTCAAAGAGCCTTTGTACTGCTATGGGTCTTGTTGTGCTTAAAGCGTGCGATTTTAGGGCAAAGGGTTTTGACGCAAAAAAAATTGCGAGCCGTACAAATTCAATCGTACCGAAAGTGAGTACCACTTTTGTGCTTGATACTCTTGAATATCTCCACAAGGGCGGCAGATGCTCAGGTGTTGCAAAGTTCGGCGCAAATTTGCTTGGCATTAAACCGAGTATCGGCATAGACCCAAAGGTGGGTAGCCTTGATGTTATTAAAAAATATCGTGGCAAGCTTGAAAATGTTTATAAGCAGTATGCCGAAGATTGCCTTAAAAATATTAATAAAATCGACACTTCACGAATTGTTGTTGCCGACAGCGGCGGGGTTTCAAGAGAGGTAATCAGTTATACTATGGGTCTTATTGCGGGTAAGGCGAAGTTTGATGAGATTATCACAGCCGATGCAGGTTGCACTATTTCTTCTCATTGCGGTCCTAAAACCTTGGCAATATTTTATATAAGAAAGTGATTTTTTCACAGTAGGGGTCGTCGTCCTCGGCGACCCATATATTTTACATTTATTGTAAACCGATATACGAAAGGATGTTTACATTGGCAACTAAAGATAAAGTTTTGTTAAAATTATTAAATTCCAACGAATATTTGAGCGGTGAAAGGCTTGCACACGAATTTGATATAAGCCGTGCTGCTGTTTGGAAAGCAATAAAAGCGCTTGAACAAGAGGGTTATAATATTGAGGGTATCCCAAAAATCGGTTATCGACTTCTTGCGGACAATAAACTTGTAACATCTCAAAGCATTGAAACACATTTGAAACATAAAATGCGTGTTATTCATTTCGACACTGTAGATTCAACAAATACATATTGCAAAAAACTCCTTGCAAACGGCGCCGAGGGTGAAATATTGATTACTGCCAACAAGCAAACAGCAGGCAGGGGAAGGCAGGGCAAAAGTTTTTATTCTCCTGACAAAACGGGCATTTATTTCAGCCTTGTAATTCATCCCGACACTTCTCTTCAAAATGCCGTTACTGCCACAACTGCCGCCGCTGTTGCCGTGTGCAAAGCGATAGAAAAAATGACCGAGCTTAAACCAAAAATCAAATGGGTGAATGATGTTTATCTTGACGGCAAAAAGATTTGCGGAATTTTAACCGAGGCTACTACGAATTTTGAAACAGGCACGGTCGAAAGTGTTATTATAGGTATAGGAATTAATATAAGCACAACTGAATTCCCTGACGGAGTTGACGGCGCAGGCTGTCTTAATGTTGATATCAACCGAAGCGAATTTATTGCCGAAATCGTTAATGAACTGATGAATATTGTTGCGGGCGATTATGCGAGCTTTATTGATTATTACCGCAGTCATTCAATGGTAATCGGTGAGAAAATCAAGTTTATTCAAAACGGTGAAACTCATTTTGCAACTGCTACAGCCATTGACGAACACGGCGGACTTGAAGTTGAACTTGATACCGGCGAAAAACAAACCTTGCGTTCAGGGGAGATAACGGTTAGAAAAATATAAACTATGATTTATAATTTTGCATAAAAATAAAACATAAAAATAAAATAAAAAACGGCACTGCAAATGCAATGCCGTTTTGTTTTGAAACAAATTTAATTATTCGGTAAAACCTGATTTAACAAGAGAAACAAGCCCTTCAACAGCAGCTTCTTCGTCTGAACCGTCAGCAATAATACGAATATCTGTGCCGCCCATAATACCGAGTGAAAGAACACCTAAAAGGCTCTTTGCGTTAACTCTTCTTTCTTCCTTTTCAACCCAAATAGATGATTTGAATTCATTAGCTTTTTGGATAAAGAAAGTTGCAGGACGAGCGTGAAGACCAACCTGATTTTCTACCTTAACATCTTTAACAAACATAACTATAACCTCTCTAAAAAGAACATATATTGTCTTTAATTAACTGTTTTTATTTCTTTATTACATATTATACCACCAAATTGAATTCGGTCAACAACTAAAATATAACTTCGTTTGACTTGTTAATTTACGATAAAATAAACAAGCTGTATTTGTGCATTTTTCACATAATTTTTTAATCTTTTTTCAAATTCGACAAAAAAGCCTTGTCTTTATTATTGAGTTCGGCTTTTTCGAGCATATCTGGTCTGCGATAAAAAGTGCGTTCAAGCGATTTTTCCCTTCTCCATTCATCTACCTTTGCATGGTGACCCGAAAGCAAAATTTCCGGTACTTCTCTGCCGTTCCAACTTGATGGGTGAGTGTATTGCGGATATTCAAGAAGGAAGTTGAAGTGGCTTTCTTCTTCAAAACATTCATCGTCGCTGAGAACACCCGGAAGCATCCTTGAAACCGAATCGGCAAGGATAAGCGCAGGAAGTTCGCCGCCTGTGAGCACATAGTCGCCGATTGAAATTTCCTCCGGTTCAAGTTCCTCTATAACTCTTTCGTCAATTCCCTCATAGTGGCCGCAAAGCATTACAATATTGTCAAGCTTTGAAAGCTCCTTGACCCTCTGCTGAGTTAATGTTTTACCCTGCGGAGTAAGATAAACCAAGTGCGGCTTAGCACCTATATCTTCGCAAATTGCTTTGTAGCAGTCAAAAATCGGCTGCGGCGCCATAATCATACCCATTCCGCCGCCGTACGGTTTGTCGTCAACTCTCCTGTGTTTATCAAGGGTATAATCTCTTATGTCAACGCAGTTAATTTCAACCTTGCCGGCTTGCCTTGCTCTGCCGATTATCGATTCGCTAAGCACGGCATTGCACATTTGCGGAAAAAGCGTCATTATATCAATTCTCATCAAATAGACCTTTCATAGCTTTAATTTTTATAACCTGATATTCGGTGTTGATTTCCTTAACAATATCGGGTGTTGCGGGGATAAGAGTGTGTTTGCCCCAAGACTCGGTATCGTAAATGTCACAAGAGCCGTAATTGAGCACATCAACTACCTTGCCGTACTCCTCCTCGGTATCTATATCAACAACATAGCATCCTATAAGGTCGGCAATGTAATTTGCGTTTTCATCGATTTTTGCGTCGTTTCTGTCGCAATAAAGCACTTTGCCTTTAATCATTTCAGCCTGCTCGATAGTGTCGATACCTTTAAGCTTGATTATTGCAAGATTTTTTTGAGGACGAACGGATAAAACTTCAACACTCTTTTCACCTTTATCGTCAAAATATAATGTTTTAAATTGCTTTAAATAATTTATATCGTCGCACCAAAGCTGCATTTTAAGTTCACCTTTAATGCCATGGGTATTATTAAGCTTACCCACTTCTAAAAATTGTTTCATTTAATCACCGATAGTTATTATACAATATTATCCGTATTCATTTCAAGAAAATATTAAAAAAGATAAGAGGCAGATTACAAAAGCAATCTGCCTCTCAGTTTAGGAATGTTTCATACCTCAAAATACCTTTTCAATTCCCAATAGTCAACATATATATTTTACAATATTGTTTATAATTTTTCAAATTTTTGAAATAGTGTTACCTACCTGTATAGCGTTTTACTATACAACGGGTAACACCGCTATATGATGTATCTACACACCGAATAACTAATGTATATTGTGTTTGTTACTATTATGTAAACATTTGAAACTTAATTGTAAATATTTTTATGCTGCTTTTTTGAAGTGTTTCGGGTCATTTTACATAATCTTGAAAACAATAAAAATTAACTTATTTGTTTTAATAAATCTTAACAAGTACCGCTCCGTGAGGGTCAACCTCTGCGGCAAAATTGTTTTTGAAAGTACCGAGGTCGGCTTTTTGCCAAATGTCGTAAACATTGTATTTTTCATCCGGCATTAAAATGCTTGTCAAATCAAGCTTGATTTTTGCCTTTTTGTCCCTTGTGTTAAACAGTGCGGCATACTTGCATTTTTTACCGTTTGAAACCCAAATGATTGTGCCTTTGCCGTTTTTTTCTTCCCTCAAAAGCTGGTGAGCGCCAAAGGAATTTTTGTGCATATCAAGGTAATCTTCGTTGGTCAAAAGTGACAAAGTCCATTCGTCATTTTCAGGCATATTACCGCCGAAGAAAAGCGGACTTTTGAAAATTCCCCAAAGGCTCATCATAGTGATTTGCTCAGGCTTTGTAAACTGAGTGAACCTGTTTTGAGGACCGTGATAGCTGCAGTGCTTGCAAAGTCTTCCGAGCGGGAGCATATCGCAGTCGGGCCAATTGCCCTCTTTAACCTCATTTTGCCAGGTGTAACACTTGTCGAACATATCGTAAAGCTTGCTCCAAATATCCCAAAAGTCGCCTGTCATTCGCCACATATTTGCGTTTTTTGCAAGATGTTTTGCATTTTCAATGTGAGCCGGACCGGGTGAGAGCGAAAGTACCATATCCCTGCCGCAAGCGTCAATCGCTTTTCTAAGCATTTCTATTTCGTAATAAGCGCTGTAAGGTGTGTCCCATTGGCGAAATTCCGTAACTGCAATGTCATCACATTTAATAAAATCGACACCCCATTTTGCATAAAGTTCAAAAATGCTGTTATAATAATCTTGTGCGCCGTCGCAGTTTTTCATACCGTACATATCGGTGTTCCACGAGCAAACGCTGAAGTGGTGAGCAACCTCTCTCGCAGTGTATTTACTGCCCTTGATAGGAGTGTTTTTGTGCACAGCCTGACGGGGGATACCACGCATAATGTGAATACCGAATTTTAAGCCGAGGGAATGAATATAATCTGCAATAGCTTTAAAACCGTTGCCGTCCTCAGCACTCGGAAAACGGTTGACAGCCGGCATAAGCCTGCCGTATTCGTCCATATTAAGCTCGGTAAAATTGTTGTAATCATTGTCTTTTGCGTTTGGTTCATACCACTGAATGTCGCAAACAATATATTCCCAGCCGTAAGGCTTCAAGTATTTTGCCGCATATTCAGCATTTTGTCTAAGCTGTTCTTCATTTACGGCAGCGCCAAAACAGTCCCAACTGTTCCAACCCATAGGCGGTGTTTTGGCAAGTTTTGTATGTTTCATATTTTCCTCCGAAAACTGATTTTCAAGTTCATAATATAATAGTTAATCGGTTAAGTCAATATGTTTTTTTATTTTATACTTTTGTATAATTTTAGCTAAAAAAGATTGATATGAGTGCCCTTTTATGTTATCCTAAAAACTATGGAAAATAAATTATATAAATATGAGCTTCACTGCCATACGGGTTGTGTTTCTCGCTGCGGCAGAGTGGAGCCGGAAAAAATTGTTGAACTTTATATTGAAAAAGGATACGACGGAATAGTTGTTACCGACCACTACAGTCCTATGACCTTTGAGCCTAACTGGAACCCGCAAAGGCAGATTGATTTTTACCTTTCAGGCTACAGAAGAATGAAAAAGGCGGCGGAAAAATATGACGGTTTTACGGTGCTTTTGGGTATGGAACTTCGCCACTACGGCACGGCAAACGACTATTTGATTTACGGCATTGACGAAAGTTTTTTGTACTCTGCAGGTAACCTTATGACCCCGTGGGAAAAGAAAATTTATGAACTTTGCCACAGCAGGGGATACCTCGTTTTTCAGGCGCATCCGTTTAGACCGTGCATAAGAAGATGCAATGAAAACTATATTGACGGCATTGAAATTTATAACGGCAAAACGAATGAAGAGCAAAACGCTAAGGCGGAAGCTTGGGCTAAAAAGAGCGGCAAGCTTGTTTGTTCGGGTTCAGATTTTCACACCTTGGCGCATACTGCAAGGGGCGGAATAATCACAAAAGAAGCGATAAATAATAATGATGATTTGCTCAAAGTTCTTAAAAGTCAAGATTTTGAACTTATAAAAACATATTAATTTGTAACATTGTCTGTTTTTTGTCGTTTAATAGTAAAAATAAAGTAAAAATCGGTCATACTTTGTTGACGAAGTGACGATTATTTTATATAATAAGTGTAAAGTTCTTGAGAGGAGGATGTTTATGTGGCTTGATAAGAATAATATCGAAACGCTTTATGCGCCGCAAAAGCGCAATTACAAGAAAGAAGTTTTTGAAGCGGTAAAAAAGTTTGCTATCAAAGTTGCCAAAAAGCAAGACGGTTTTCGTAAAGAGTCACGAAAAATTCTTCTCGAAAGCAGAAAAAAGTCTTATGACGAGATAAAAAACAGGACTGCAACCGACCCAAAGGCGATTTTGTTTTCAACCTTTGACGGCAGAAGTTACGGCGACAGTCCAAAGGCAATATATGAGTATATGCTTAGCGACGAAAGGTTTGACGATTACACTTTCATTTGGGCTTTTCGCAACCCTAAGCAGTTCACTTTTGTTCTTGACAACCCAAACACAGTTGTTGTCACGGTTAATACGAAAGATTATGAGCTTGCGTGCGCAACGGCAAAGTATTGGGTTTATAACTACCGTGTCAGCGACCATATTTACCCTAAGGATGACCAGGTTTATATTCAGCTTTGGCACGGAACACCGCTAAAAAGGCTCGGTTATGATATTAACATTTCCGACAATGCGATGAATTCAAAAAGCGAAATTCGTGACAAATATAAGGTTGACGCAGAGAAGTTTAAATATATTCTTGCTCCGTCCCATTTTGCGGCTGAAAAATTCATTTCTGCATGGAACCTTGAAGAAGTCGGAAAAACGGACACCGTTGTTGAACTTGGCTACCCGAGAAACGACTTTTTAACAAATTATACAAAAGAAGACGCCCAAAATATTATTAAAGAATTAAATCTTCCTACTGATAAAAAATATATCCTTTATGCCCCTACTTGGCGTGACAATCAGCACCAAGCCGGTATCGGCTACACTTATAAAACAGAGGTCGACTTTGACAAACTCAGGCAGGAGCTCGGCGATGAATATATTATTCTTTTCAGGGCGCACTACCTTGTTGCAAACTCGTTTGACTTTGACAAGTACAAAGGTTTTGTTTACAATGTTTCGGGTGTGAACGACATTAACCATCTTTATGTTATATCCGATTTGCTTGTTACGGACTATTCTTCCGTATTTTTTGACTATGCAAATTTGAAGCGACCGGAGATATTTTATATGTACGACCTTGAAGCGTACGGCAATGAAATTCGTGGCTTTTATATTGAGCTTGACGAACTTCCAGGTCCTATAGTTAAAACAGAAGATGAACTTATAAAAGCAATTAAAAAAGCGCCGAACGACCACTCTTACGATGAAAAGTATGAGAAGTTCAACGCTAAGTTTAATTATCTTGATGATGGTAAAGCCGCTAAAAGAGTGACTGAAAAGATAATTGAAGAATTTTGATTTAAACTTAAAAATCGTAGGGGCTAACATTGTTAGCCCTTTGTTTTTTTTGCATAACAAAAGGGATAGGAAAAGACCTATCCCTTAATTTTATTTTGTTTTAAACTCTTGCGACCATTTCGCCGTATTCTTCTTTACTCTTTTTGATGAATTCTTCAACTTGCTTTGCGCTCGGCATAGCGTCGGAGCAGGAATGAGCAGAAATAAGAATAGAGGCGGAAGCCGAACCAAACTCAAGACACTCGATAATTTCCTTGCCTTGAAGCAGGCTGTAAAGGAATGACGAACCGTAACCGTCGCCGCCACCGAAACCTTTAAGCTTAACAGCAGGGAACGGCTTTATAGAATAAAACTTGCCGTCGTTTGTATATGCGGTTGAACCCTCTTTGCCGTGCTTGATTACGCAAATAGCTGCGCCGAACGACTGCCAATACTTAGCCGATTCAGGGTCAGATTCCTTAACACCTACGATACCTTCTGTAAGGTCAAATTCCTCTCTTGAACCCATAATGATATCTGCATTTTGAGCAACAAGGCTGTAGTAAACTGCTACTTCGTCCTTAGATTTCCATGTGTATTCACGCCAGTCAATGTCAAAAATAATGCGAACATTATTTTTCTTGGCAAGAATCATAGCTTTAAGGCAAGCTTCCCTTGACGGCGACTGAGCAAGCGCAGTGCCGCTGATAACGATAGCTTTTGCAGATGCAATATAATCTTCGTCAATATCTTCCGGTGCCATACAAAAGTCGGCAACATTGTCACGATACATAAGTATTGACGACTTCTCTTTTGAAAGAATTTCAGTGAAAGTAAGACCGATACATTCGCCGTTCTTTGCTCTTGTGATATGTGAAGTGTCAATGCCCTCTTTTTCAAAATAGTTAAAAACAAAATCGCCGAACTGGTCGTTACTTACGCAGCCGCAAAAACCGACTTTACAGCCGAGCCTTGCAAGACCGACGGCAATGTTAGCAGGCGAACCGCCGACATACTTGTTAAAATTTGACGATTCGCTGAGAGGCATATACATATCGGTTGGGTTAAAATCGATAGCAATTCTGCCAATAGGAATAAAGTCAAGCGGCTTTGACATATCAAACTCTACATAACTCATAATTATTTTCCCCTTAAATGTTATTAAAAATGTTATTGAAACAAATGCCTTGTTTTCTCAACATTAGTATATCTTTTTGTTTTATTACGCTTTATTGTCTGTGCCGAAAATCAAAATGTGCTTTTTGGCATTTTGATACGCACCCTCAACTTCCTTGCCCTGCAAGTCGTAGTAACCGTTTATTTCACCGTTTTCATATGCACTTTTAACGGTGCTCTCAACGCTGTCAAATGTGGCAGTGGCAATGTTAATTTTTTTAATACCCGTGTGACTGCAACGAACAAAATCGTCCGGTGTAATTCCTGTGCCTCCGTGGAGAACGAGCGGGAGTGAAGTGTTTCTTTCCACTTCTTCAAGAATGTCAAATCTAAGCTTAGGCGTGCTCTTGTAGTTGCCGTGAGCGTTGCCGATAGCAATGGCGAGTGCGTCAACACCTGTTTCATTTTCAAACTTAACGGCGTCGCAAGGCTTGGTGCAGTTGATTGCAATGTCCTCGCTTCCGTCCTCGGAACCGCCTACACAGCCGATTTCCGCCTCAACATCCGCATTATATTTCTTCGCAATGCCGATAACTTCTTTTGTGACATTAATGTTTTCGTCAAGCGGCAGGTGCGAGCCGTCAAACATAACGGAAGTGAAACCGAGCTCAAGCGCCTGCGTTATTTTTTTAATAGTTTTGCCGTGGTCAAAGTGAACTGCAACAGGAGTGTCGGCACTTTTTGCGGCAGCAACCATAAGCGGACCTATTACCTCAAGCGGACTTTGTTTAAGCCTTACTTCGGCAATCTGCAAAATGACGGGAGCGTTTAACTCTTTCGCCGCTTTTAATACGCCAAGTACCATTTCCATATTAGCAACGGAAAACGAACCTACTGCATAGTTACCTTTTTGAGCGTCGGCTAAAAGCTTACTCATATTAACCAGCATATTTAAATTCCCCTTAAAAAATGTAAGCGAGTTGACAGTAAGCCGAGTTCTGTCGTGGGCAGTTATCTATCTAGTTGCAAAATTGCTCTTGCAATCGAGCCATCCTTTGAAGTTATGTGTCGAGCAAACAACCCTTCGTTCGATGTTGCAGCGAATAGGGTTTACATGGCAGGGAATGTCTCCACTCCCTCGGTGAGCTCTTACCTCGCCTTTCCACCCTTACCAAAAAATTGGCGGTATATCTCTGTTGCACTTTCCCTAAGGTCACCCTCGGCGGCCGTTAGCCGTTATTCTGCTCTGCGCTGCTCGGACTTTCCTCATACTGATTATTCAGCACGCAACTGCCAAGTCAACTCGCTTCTTCTATTTTAAAGTAAATTATTTGCCGTGTCAATATATTTTACAAAATGACGGTTGAAATACTTATAATATTGTAGTATTATCTATTAAAGTATTGGAGGTGGAACCATGCCACGATTTGAAAATGAAGATTTTGACCCTAAACACGCAAGAAGCGATGTTGACAGAACAGTTCCAAAAGACGAAGATTACTACAACTATTCACCTATGGATGTTGACCTTGATTTTAATTCAAAAAGAAAGGGCGACGATATAGTTGTTGACAATCAAAGAAGAAATGAACAGCCGAGATATCAGACTAAGCCGAATGACGATATTTCGTTTAAGAGTGAAACGAGAGAAGATTTTGTAAGAAGCTCAAACTCTGGCAAAACAGGCAATAACCATTTTAAAAAGCCGGGCGGCTCAAACAGCCAAAAGCCAAAAAATCACCGTTCAAAAACAAAGGCTGAAAAAAAGGCGAAAACGATTATATCTGTAATTTTAGTTTTGGTTATTTTGCTTGTCGGCTCTGTTTTCCCTATCCTCGGCAGAGTGAATTATGATGAAAAAAAGGCGGACAAGTATGTAACTTCAAGCGAGCTTAAAAGCGATTCTTCGGTTAAAAACATTCTTCTTTTGGGTGTTGACGCAAGGAGTAACGAGGAAGCGGAGCAAACGAGAAGTGATACTATGATGCTTATCAGCGTCGATTCAAAGCACCACTGTATTAAGCTTGTATCTTTTCTTCGTGACACTTGGGTTTATATTCCGTCACTCGATTACAGTCAAAGGCTTAATGCGGCTTGTTCAAACGGAGGGTACAAAAATGTTGTTGAAACTATCGAGTATAATTTCGGTGTTGATATTGACGGCTATGTTGTAACCGACTTTGAAATGTTTAAGGTGCTTGTTGACAGCCTTGGCGGCGTTAAAATCGATGTAACTGAGAAAGAAGCAAAGGAAGTAACAAACCATCCTAAGCGCTACGGAAATGTCACCCTTGAAGAGGGAAAGAATAAACTTGACGGCGAGCAGGCACTTGCTTATTGCAGAATCAGGAAGATTGACACCGACTTTGTCAGAACCGAAAGGCAGCGTACCGTTATGAGCGCTATCCTCAAAAAGGCTATGACTAACCCGTTTAAGCTTTACAAAATGGCTTATGCAAGCGCACCGTATATTGAAACCGACCTATCAAAGAGCGAACTTATGGGTTTTGTTGCAAAGGCAGGCACTTGCGTAACAAATATTCACCAAACAAGCGTACCGTTTGACGGCACTTGGGACTACGCAACGATTTACGGCAACAGCGTAATTAAGATTAATCAGGAAAAAAATAAGGACAAGCTTATTGATTATATCTATAACCTTTCTTCAGCCGACATCAAAGCGCAGGAAAAATCAGACGAATAAAAATTATAACCGGTCACTTCATCGTGACCGGTTTTGTTTTTGTGTTATCTTGGCTTCCTCTGATGAGGAAGCTGTCAACTTTGTTGACTGAAGGAGAGAAACAAAAAATTATTCTATTATCTCTCTTGCCTTTTTGATTTGATTTTCAATGCTTGAAATGCTCGGACCGCCCTCAACAAGCCTGTCGTTTACACATTTTTCAAGATTGATTGCAGTGTAAACACCGTCGTCAAAAATGTCGCAAATCTTTTTGTATTCTTCAATCGGTAAGGTTTCAAGCGTAAGACCCTTATCGATGCAAAGCGCAACAAGTTCGCCGGTTGCTTTGTATGCATCTCTGAACGGTAAACCCTTGCCGACAAGATAATCGGCGCAATCTGTAGCATTAATAAAGCCTTTAGCCGCCGCATTTCTCATATTATCCTTGAGCACTGTCATAGTGTCAATCATAGGGGTAAAAGCATTAAGACACATTTTAACTGTGTCAACTGCGTCAAAAATAGCTTCCTTATCCTCTTGCATATCTTTGTTATATGCAAGTGCGATACCTTTCATAACAGTTAAAAGGGCAGTGAGGTTACCGAAAACTCTGCCGCTTTTACCCCTTACAAGCTCTGCAATATCAGGGTTTTTCTTTTGCGGCATAATACTTGAACCGGTTGAAAATGCGTCGTCAAGCTCAACAAATTTGAACTCCCAACTGCACCACATAATGATTTCTTCACTGAATCTTGAAAGGTGAACCATAATAAGCGAAAGAGCGCTTGCAAGTTCAATGCAAAAATCTCTGTCTGACACACCGTCAAGGCTGTTTGACGAAACGCTGTCAAAGCCGAGGAGTTCTGCCACCATATTACGGTCAAGCGGATAAGTTGTGCCTGCAAGTGCGCCGGAGCCGAGCGGCAAAACATTCATTCTTCTTTTAACATCGCTGAGCCTGTCAAGGTCACGAAGGAGCATAGAAGCATATGCCATAAGGTGATGACCGAAAGTTATAGGCTGCGCCCTTTGAAGATGGGTGTAACCCGGCATAATAACAGTTTTGTTTTCTTCAGCCTTGTTGCAAAGCACTTCAATAAGAGCCTTGATTTTTTCGCTGATTTCGTCAATTTCCTTTTTGAGTACCATTCTTATGTCGAGTGCAACTTGGTCGTTTCTTGACCTTGCAGTGTGAAGCCTTTTGCCGGTTTGACCGAGCCTTGCGGTGAGTTCGCCCTCAACAAAAGTGTGAATATCTTCTGCGCTCATATCAATTTCAAGCTTACCCGACTTGATATCGTCAAGAATACCGTTTAAGCCGTCAACAATTTTGTCGCTTTCGCTCTTTTCAATAATTCCTGTCGCACCGAGCATAGTTGCGTGGGCGATACTGCCTTTAATATCTTCTTCAAACATTCTTGAATCGAATTTGATAGAAGAGTTAAAATCGTTAGTTTCCTTGGCAAGTTCTTTTTTGAATCTGCCTTTCCATAGTTGTGCCATAATTCACCTCATTAAAAATGTCGATAAAGTGGCTAAACCGTGCCGACTTTTTTAAAATTCAGCCGGACTATTCGTAGGGCAGGGGCTTGCTCCTGCCGAAAACATTCTAATAAATTACA